>WBZS01000728.1_pt1 | contig 35027 bp, 29 predicted proteins | sample 5204201 | NCBI WGS metagenome assembly WBZS01 (sample SAMN12344357, study PRJNA552823) | activated sludge metagenome | biome: Activated sludge suspended growth; feature: Nitrification reactor; material: Wastewater; isolation source: activated sludge from nitrification reactor of wastewater...
CGCTGAGACCCGGTGGCGCGCTCGTAAGGGCGGCGCTTGTCGCCGCCCTGTGGGTCGTGGCAAGCGCCGCACTGGCAAGGCCCCCTCAGGGTGACAGAGGCCCGCTTGGCACCAGGCCCGTGACATGCCCCGGCCCACGTGCGCTCGCCCCCGCCGCTACACCGTCCAGTCGAGCACGACCTTGCCGCATTCGCCCTTCACGAGCATCTCGAAGCCGGTGAGGTAATCGGTATACGGCAGATGATGCGTGATGACGTTGCGCACCTGCAGACCGCTCTGCAGCATGGCGATCATCTTGTGCCAGGTCTCGAACATCTCACGACCGTAGATGCCCTTGACCGTCAGCATGCGAAAGACGATCTTCGACCAGTCGACCGGGAACGGCTGGGTCGGGATGCCGAGCATGGCGATCCGGCCGCCCATGACCAGATGGTCGACCATCTGGACGAAGGCCGCGGGCGCGCCGCTCATCTCGAGCCCGACATCGAAACCCTCGGTCATCTTCAGCCGATCCATTACGCTCTTGAGCTCTTCCTGGCCCGTGTTGACCGGCACGATGTCGGCGACCTGTGCGGCGAGCTGCAGGCGGTGTGCGTTGATGTCCGTGATCACGACGTGCCGCGCGCCGACGTGCCGGGCGACCGCGCCCGCCATGATCCCGATCGGGCCCGCGCCCGTGATCAGCACATCCTCGCCGACGAGGTTATACGTCAGGGCGGTGTGCACGGCGTTCCCGAGCGGGTCGAGGATCGCGCCCAGGTCGTCGTCGATGTCGTCGGGCAGGGGGATGACGTTGAAGGCCGGCACGCGCACGAACTCGGCGAACGCGCCGGGTCGATTGACGCCGACGCCTTGCGTCTCGGGGTCGAGGTGGTAGTGGCCCGACCGGCTGGCACGGCTGCGCATCCCGACGACGTGTCCTTCGCCCGACACGCGTTGCCCGACGCGCAGCGTGCGCACGCGCTCGCCGAGCGCCACGATCTCGCCCGCGTACTCGTGGCCGATGATCATCGGCACCTTGATCGTGCGCTGGGCCCACTCGTCCCACTTGTAGATGTGTCCGTCGGTGCCGCACACGCCGGTCTTGTGGACTTTGATCAACACGTCCTCGGGCCCGAATTCGGGCACCGGGGCGTCTTCGAGCCACAGCCCACGCGCGGCCTGTGATTTTACGAGCGCCTTCATCACATATCCTCCCTCAATCCTTCGAGAGACGAAGCGCGCAAGGCGAGGGGCGGACGCCGCCGCGCTCCTCGCTCTTCGCCCTATCGCTCCGTTGTTTAGATGATCCCGAGCGCCTTGCCGGCGTCGCTAAAGGCGCTCAGGCCGAAATCGACGTCGGCCTCGGTGAGCGCCGCCGACATCTGCGTGCGGATGCGTGCCAGGCCGCGTGGCACAACCGGGAAGAAGAAGCCGGCCACGTAGACGCCGCGCCGATCGAGCTCGGCGGCCAGCTTCTGCGCGCGCTGAGCCTCGCCGAGCATCACGGGGATGATCGGCGTCTCGCCCGGCAGGAGTTCGAAGCCGGCCTCGGTGAGACCGGCGCGGAACCGGCGTGTGTTGGCGAATAGACGCTCGCGCAACGCCTGCCCCTGTTCGATCAGTTCGAGCGCCTTGAGCGAGCCGCCGACGATCGACGGCGCCAGGCTGTTCGAGAACAGATACGGCCGCGCGCGCTGGCGCAACAGGTCGATGATCGGCTGGCTGGCGGCGACATAGCCGCCCATCGCGCCGCCGAGCGCCTTCCCGAGCGTCCCGGTCAGGATGTCGACCCGATTACCCACGCCGGTATGTTCGGGCGTGCCGCGCCCGGTCGCGCCGATAAAGCCCGTGGCGTGACAGTCGTCGACCAGCACAATGGCGTTGTACTTCTCGGCCAGCGCGCACACACCTTGCAGGTTGGCGATGATGCCGTCCATCGAGAACACGCCGTCTGTGGCGATCAGCTTGAAGCGCGCACCGTCGCGATCCGCGATCTTGAGTTGATCTTCGAGGTCGTCGAGGTTGCTGTTGGCGAAGCGATAGCGCCGGGCCTTGCACAATCGGACGCCGTCGATGATCGAGGCGTGGTTAAGCGTATCCGAGATGATCGCGTCGTCGGGCCCGAGCAACGGCTCGAAGACGCCGCCGTTGGCGTCGAAGGCGGCTGCGAACAGGATCGCGTCGTCTTTGCCCAGGAAGCGCGCGATGGCGCGCTCCATTTCACGGTGCAGTGCCTGCGTGCCGCAGATGAAGCGCACCGAGGCCATACCAAACCCGTGCTTGTCGAGTGCGGCGTGGGCGGCTGCGATCACCTCGGGGTGGTCGGCCAGACCGAGGTAGTTGTTGGCGCACAGGTTGAGAAGCGGCCGCGAGCCCCCGTTGGCCTGGATCTCGATCCGCGGCCGTTGCGGGGTGACGATCAACCTTTCACGTTTGAGCAAACCTTCGCGTTCGATGTCCAGCAATGTCTGTTGAATGTGGGCGAGAAATGGGGTCATGCATGCTCCGGGGACGTGAGTCTGAGGAGAGTATACCCCTTTTGGGGGATAGCCGCGAAGGCGATGCTCGCCGTGTGCAAAGGCAAGTTAATGCTGTTGGCGAACCCGATCGCACGTTGTCAGGAGCCCCGGAACAGGCCGGACCGGTACACGGATGTTCACGGACATAGCACGGATCACACGGAAACATCTCGAATGGCTCCGTGCCATCCGTAAACATTCGTGTGATCCGTGTACAGGGCCAGCCGTCCGAATCCGGTTCGCCAACAGCACTAACGCGTGCTTGCACACCGCGCGCTCCGGTGGGCAGTTGTTCGACGATGGTCGCAAGGGGCCTCACCCCATCGAAAGGGGGTGGCCGGGCAGGGCGCCTGCCGGGCTCAGGATGGGCGCGTCTGTGGTCCCCGGCAGCCGGCGTGCTCGAAGGTTGATCCTTCGCGCACAGCCGACGTGAGCGACCGCCGTGTGGGTCGGCGTCGGACAATTCCCACTTGACAGTGAAACCTCGCGGTCATACAATTAGTTCAATCATACAACTCATTCAATTCCAGCCATGTTGATCCGTCTCGACGCGCGCAGCCGTGTGCCGATTTTTACGCAGGTCGTCGAGCAGGTGAAGGCGATGGTGGCTGCCGGGGCGCTCAAGCCCGGCGATCAACTGCCTACCGTCCGCCAGCTTGCCGCCGATCTGCGCATCAACTTCAACACCGTTGCGCGTGCCTACCGCACCTTGCATGAGGACGGCGTGATATCGACCCAACAAGGTCGAGGCACGTTTGTGCTCGAGCAGCCCATGCCGGCCGTCGGCGAGCAGCGCAGACTGCGCCGCGCCCGGCTGGTAGAGTTGACCGAGCGGTTCCTCGAAGAGGTTCAGCGGTTGGGGTATGCGCCGGATGAGATCCGCAAGAGCATCGACGCCGAATTGGCGTCACGCGTGGCCGGATCAGGAGGTTAACGATGTTTTCGACGCTTCGGAAAGCAATGACCGCCCAGGGCAGCGGCTCGAGCAACGCGGGCGGCGCGGAGAGCGGGGCGGGTCAGGTGTCGACGGCCATGCAACATCAAACTAACGGCGTGGCGCTGACCATCTTCCTCGCCTTTCTGCTGCTGGGCATCCTCTTTGCCGTCGTCGGCACCAGCATGTTCGGTCTGACCGACGGCGCGGCGGGCATCGGAGTCACGGTCTTCACCGTGATCGGCGCGTACTTCCTGTTCGCGCTCAAAGTCGCCAGCCAATGGGAGAAGGCGGTCGTGCTGCGGTTGGGCAAGTTCCGCGGTCTGTACGGGCCCGGCCTGTTCTGGGTTGTGCCGATCGTGGACACGGTCTCGTCGTGGATCGACCACCGCACGATCGTCACGCCGTTTGCGGCACAGAAGACGCTCACGCGCGACACCGTGCCCGTCGACGTCGATGCCGTGTTGTTCTGGGTCGTGTGGGACGCGCAAAAGGCCGCGCTTGAAGTCAAGGATTACGAGGCAGCCGTAGATTGGGCCGCGCAGACCGCGTTGCGCGATATCATCGGCAAGATGCTGCTCGCCGATCTGTTGGTCGGCCGTGAGTCGATTGACCAGGAGTTGCAGAAGATCATCGATGAGCGCACGACGCCCTGGGGCGTCAGCGTCACCAGCGTCGAGATCCGCGACATCGTCATCCCGCAATCGCTCGAAGAAGCGATGAGCCGCCAGGCGCAGGCGGAACGCGAGCGCCAGGCGCGCGTCATCCTTGGCGAGAGCGAAAAGCAGATCGCGGAGTCGTTCGCCGAGGCGTCGCTCTCCTACGTCAATAACCCGACCGCGCTGCATCTGCGCGCGATGAACATGCTCTTCGAGGGCCTGAAGGACAAGGGCGCGCTGGTTATCGTGCCGTCCTCGGCGGTCGACACCATGAACCTGGGCGGTATGGCCGGCATGATCTCGCTGGCGAAATCCGCGGGAAAGGGCGGGCCGGCCGAATAGCGCGCCCTGGCCCATATGCAACCATCGGGCGCGGTCGGCTCGAGTCGACCGCGCCGTTCGTCTGCCTGCGGCCCGTGCCGCGACACGTGAAAGAACTGAACATGCTGGCGGTCACTTACTCCCTGAACGTGCTGTTGATGATCGGTCTTCCAATCATCCTGGCGATCTTGATCGTGCGTCGGTTGAAGACGCGCTGGAGCCTGCTGCTGTGGGGGGCTCTGGCGTTCATCGTGGCGCAGGGCACGCGTTTGCCCCTGCTCTACGGACTGACGGCGCTTCTTCAAGGTCGCGAGGTGATGTCCAAAGAGGCGGCGGCCGTCTTCAACATCGTCTTTCTTAGCCTGACCGCAGGCCTGTTCGAGGAAGGCGCGCGCTGGCTGGGTTACCGTTACATCATCCGTGACGCGCGTCGTTGGGAAGACGCCGTGACCTATGGCGCCGGCCATGGCGGCGTCGAGGCGATCATCCTCGGTGTCCTGGCCGGCCTGACCGTGATCAACATGTTCGTGCTCAAAGATCTGGATCTGTCACAGCTGCCGATAACGGCCGATCAACAGGCGGCGCTCGCCGGTCAGGTGACGGCCTTCTGGGGCGCACCCTGGTACGAGACGCTTCTGGGTGCGGTCGAGCGGGTCTTCGCGCTGACGCTGCACATCACGCTCTCGGTCATGGTGCTGCAGAGCTTCCTGCGCCGGAACTGGCTCTGGTTGGCCGCGGCCATGCTCTGGCACGGCCTTGCAAACATCATCGGCGTCGGCACCGCGCAGGCTGCCGGGCCGGTGGCCGGTGAGGCCGCGCTGGCGGTGGTGGCGCTGATCAGCCTGGGTATCCTCTTCTGGCTGCGCCGGACGACCCCGACGCCGCCCGTGGAGGCTGCGGCATGATCGAGATCACGGGTCTGTGTAAGACCTTCCAGGGTTCCACCAAAGGCACCGTGGTCGAGGCCGTGCAGGATCTGACTCTGAAAGTCGCCCAGGGCGAAGTGTTCGGCTTCCTTGGCCCGAACGGCGCCGGAAAGACCACGACGGTGCGCATGTTGTGCGCTCTGATCGCGCCGACCAGCGGGCAGGCGTCGATCAACGGCAAGGTGCTTGGCCGCGACGATCAGGCGATCCGGCGCACCGTCGGCATCCTGACCGAGACGCCTGGGCTATACGATCGCCTGAGCGCCGAGGCCAATCTGCGTGTCTTCGCCGAGCTGTACGACGTGCCCGATCCGGAGGCCGCGGTCAAGCGCTATCTCGGGTTGCTCGGGCTGTGGGAGCGTCGCCAGGATGCCGCCGGCAGTTTCTCAAAGGGCATGCGCCAGAAGCTGGCCATCGCCCGGGCGTTGCTGCATGAGCCGCAGGTGTTGTTCCTCGATGAACCGACCAGCGGCCTCGACCCCGAGGCCGCTCGACTGGTGCGCGAGTTCATCACCGAGCTGCGCGGCGAAGGACGCACCATCTTCCTGACCACGCACAACCTCGACGAGGCCGACCGGTTGTGCGACCGGATCGGGATCTTCAAGACGCGACTGATGGCCGTCGACACGCCGGCCGCGTTGCGCCGCACGCTCTATGGGCGGCAGGTCGTTTTTCACCTGGCGCGGCTCGATCCAGCCTGGGTGACGGCCGTGGCAACGCTGCCGAACGTGCACGAAGCGCGCGCCGTCGGCGAGCGGCTCGTGGTCCGCGTCGAGGCTCCCGAAGCCGACAATCCCGAGATCTTGCGCGTGTTGATCGCGCTGGGCGCCGACGTGCAGTTCGTGGGCGAGGTGCGACACTCGCTCGAGGACATCTATCTGCGCTTCGTCAATCATGGCGCGGAGGCGGGCCGATGAAACACATCCGCACCCTGATCGCCAAAGAGTGGGCCGAGGTCTTCAAGAACCGGATCGTGATCTTCACGGTCAGTGCCCTGCCGTTGTTGCTGGCGTTGTTGCCGCTTGGCGTCCTGCTCTCGATGCGCGGCGCGTCGCTCGGCGGCGGCGAGACCTCGGATCTGCCGCCGTCGATGATCAAAGCCTGCGGCGCCATCTCGATCGGCGACTGCTTTCAGATCTTTTTGCTGAACCAATTTCTGCCGCTGTTCATGATGATGCCGCTCTTCATCCCGATCGCGATCGCGTCGTACAGCATCGTCGGCGAGAAGACGACGCGCAGCCTCGAGCCGCTGCTGGCGACGCCGATCACGACCGAAGAACTCCTGGCAGGCAAGGCCCTGGCGGCCGTGATCCCGGCGGTGCTGGCGACCTGGGTCAGCTTCGCCATCTTCCTGATCGGTCTGCCGTTGGTCGGCGCCAGTCCGGCGGCGCTGTTGACCGCGCTCAGCCCGGCGTGGCTGGCGGCGACTGTGCTGATCGGACCGTTGGCTTCGGTGCTGTCCGTGATCTTTGCTCTGATGGTCTCGTCGCGCGTAAATGATCCGCGTGTGGCCGAGCAGATCTCGGGCGTCCTGGTCGTGCCGGTGTTGGGCCTGGTTTTCGGCCAATTGGCCGGTGTGCTGGTGCTCAACCTGCAACTGATGTTGAGTGTCGCGGCCGGTCTGGTCGTGATCGACGTCATCCTGATTTATTTCGGCGCGCGACTGTTCCAGCGCGAGGTGATCCTGACCCGATGGAAATGATGATCAGGCCGAAAACGGGGTGCTCCGAGGGCCGAGGCAAGGCCCCGGCCCTCGAAGCACCCCGTTTTCGGCCCAACGTTCCGTGGATACTTGGCCTGCTGGTCTGGGTGGCGCTGGTGGCCGGCGCAGCGGCGCAGGAGAGCGAACTGACGCTCTACGTACGTCGCAACTTCGGCTACGGCGGCGGCGACCAGATCCAGGGCAACTTCCGCTTCGAAATCGACGGCCCGGCCGACCTGATCTCCGTGACTTATCGCGTCGACGACGCCGTGGTGGCCACGGTGACCGAGCCTCCGTTTCGCGTCGACTTCGAAACCGATGCGTACCCGCACGGCTGGCACGAACTCGTGGCCACCGCGCAGACGTCCGACGGGCGCACCCTGACCTCAAACACGCGCCGCTTCGAGTTCGTGTCGGCCGAGGCCGGCTGGCAGGCGGCCGGAGAGCTCGGTGGCACGATCCTGGTCGGCGTGGGGGGCGTGATCGCGGTCGTCATCGGCCTTCAGGTGCTGGTGTTGGGGCGGGGCGGCACGCGTCACGCCGGCTACGGCGCTCTGGGCGCCGCCGTCTGCCCGCGTTGCGGGCGACCCTTCGGCATCCACTGGTGGGCGCTCAACGGAGTCGGGACGCGCTACGACCGCTGCGACCACTGCGGGAAGTGGAGCAATGTCCGCCGCGCGACGGCTGAGGCGCTGGCCGCCGCCGAAGCCGCCGAAGTGCCTGCTGCCGCGGCGTCTGGTCCCGAGGCGCTGGCCGAGCGCGAGCAACGCCAGCTCGACGACACCCGCTACGTGGACGAGGTCTAGGCGGTTGGCGGAGTTATTCACGAGATTCTCATGAAGATTCGGGTGTCACAGACACCGATTTAGGGGTGGTCGAGGTCTGCCCGGCGCTAGAATGAGTCCGTTGCTCGATGCATCGATCGGGCCATTGTGCGTAATAGAGACATCGAACCATGAACCTAGGCGAAAACATCCGGGTCGCGCTACGCGCGCTGAGCGCCAACAAGCTGCGCTCGGCCCTGACCATGCTGGGCATCATCATCGGCGTCGGCGCCGTTGTGGGCTTGCTGGCCATCGGCAATGGCGCCTCGGCCGCGATTACGAACCAGGTGCAGGGCATCGGTTCGAACCTGGTGCAGGTCGTGGCCGGCCGCATTCGCCAGGGCGGACAGTCGACGCAGGGCGTGCTGTACCTGTCGGACTACGTGGCCCTCGAGCGCGAGCTCAAGAACGTGGCGGGTGTCGCGCCGCTGGCTCAGGCCAGCGCCACGGTGACCTATGAACGCGAGACCCTTTCGGCCCAGGTGACGGCCAGCACGCCGTCGTTCTTGCAGGTGCGCAGCTATCAGATCGAGCGCGGACGCTTCATCACCGATGCGGACCGCGATCGCGGTTCGCGCGTGGCCGCCATCGGCAGTGAGACGGCGCGCCAGCTCTTCGGCGGTCTGAACCCGATCGGCCGGACCGTGAAGATCAACGGCGTGCAGTTCGAGATCATCGGCCTGTTCGTGACCAAGGGCGGCGGCGGGTTCGGCAGCGCCGACGAGATCATCGTCATCCCGCTCGAGACCGGCTATGCCCGGCTCTCCGGCTCGACGGCCGTGCGCAACGGCAAGCAGACGCTCAGTGGAATCAGCATCTCAGCCTCCAGCCCTGACGTCCTTGACCAGGTCAAGAAGGACCTCGAGCGCATCATCCGGCGCGAGCATAAGCTACGCAACGGTGACACGAACGACTTCACGATCTTCACGCAGGCCGAGCTGCTCAGCACCCTGGGCACGATCACGACCACGTTGCAGGTGTTCCTTGGCGCAATCGCGGGCATCTCGTTGCTCGTCGGCGGGATCGGCATCATGAACATCATGCTGGTCTCGGTCACCGAGCGCACCAAGGAGATCGGCCTCCGTAAGGCCGTCGGCGCGCGGCAGTCGACGATCCTGGGCCAGTTCCTGGTCGAGACGATCGTGCTCAGCCTGGTCGGCGGGATCCTGGGTATCGGCCTGGGGCTGGCCATCGCCTTCGGCGTCACCGTGGCGAACCTGATCCAGGCCGAGGTCACCTGGCAGTCGATCGCCCTGGCCTTCGGATTCTCGGCGGCGGTCGGTCTGTTCTTCGGTATCTATCCCGCGTACCGCGCGTCACGGTTGCGACCGATCGAGGCGTTGCGTTACGAATAAACGTGCGGGCCCGGCTGATTAAGGTTTGAAATCGTTGGTTTGAAGCCGTCCCACGACCCACAGCGCCTGGAGAATCGCGGTTTTTAGGGCCGATCCGGCGGGTCAGCCGGCAGGCCGTCAGCGGTTTCACATGAACTTCCTAACTCGGCACACACCTTCCACACAACCCGCCACTATGCTCATCAATGCCCGATTCGTCGGGCGCTGACCGGCTCAGACCGCGCCAAGGCGCGTATTACGGAGGATGGTAATGAAGAAGATGACGAACAGCCCGGTGACCCGGGCTATCGGCGCGCTGACGGCCTTCGGGCTGCTGGCCGCAGCCTGCGCGCCCCAGGCGGCGCAGACGCCCACAACCGCCACAGTGACGACCATCGACACGCAAAGCGCGGTCGAGGCCTCCGGCCCGATCGAGGCCGAGCAGAACGCCTCGATCTTCTGGCGGATCAGCACCGGCACGGTCGCCACGGTCAACGTGACGACCGGCCAGATGGTCAAGGCCGGCGACGTGTTGATGTCGGTCGACATCCTGACCGCGCCGCAAAACGTGATCCAGGCTCAGGCCGACCTGATCGCGGCGCAGGATAACCTCGACACCGTCCTCAAGGGACCGACCGATGACGCGATTGCGGCCGCGCGGCTGACCGTGGTGCAGGCCGAGCAAACGGTCACCGATACTCAGAAGTCGCTCAACAGTGCGCTGCACCCCGACATCGCCTTCTATCAGGATCAGGTTGCGCGCGCCGAGGAGAAGGTCAGGGCGGCGCAGTCGACGGTCGACGCCGATCAGTACCAGATCAACCTCCGCACCGCCACCGACGCGCTCAACAACGCCAAGAGCAGCCTCGAGCAGTGGGAACGTCTCGAGGCGCAGTATCCCGGTTACGGCGCCCAGCACGGCGACGGCTACGTCAACGCCCAGAACCGGTACGCGCGCGCACTCGAAGACTACAACGTGGCCTTGGCCAACGTCGAGAACTCCAGCACCAACAACGCCAACGCGCTCGCCGATGCGCAGGATAAACTGGAGACCGCGCAGGCCAACCTCGCGGCCGCCAAGGCCGGCCCGGACCCGGCGGATGTCGACCTCTACACGGCCAAGCTCGAGCGGGCCAAGGCCGACCTCGATACGGCCCGCGAGAATCTCGCCGATTTGCTCGACGGCGTCGACGACGCGGACCTTGCCAAGGCTCAGGCGGCTGTGGATGCGTCCAAAGCCACGGTCGCGCAGCTCAACCTGACGGCGCCGTTCGACGGCGAGGTGTTGACGGTCAACTATCTCCCCGGCGATCCGGTGACCGCCGCCGAGGCCGGCGTCGTCCTGGCGCGTCGCGACAGGCTCCATGTGAACGTCAACGTCGACGAAGCCGACATCACCAGCCTGGCGCTGGGCGATTCCGTGGTCGTCTCGTTCGACGCCATCAGCGACCTCCAGCTCAACGGCTCGGTCGTGAACATCAACCCGGTCGGCGTCACCACGCAGGGCCTCGTGCGCTACACCGTGCGCGTCGACCTCGACTCGACCGACCCGCGTGTGTTGCTGGGGATGACGGCCGACGTCAGCATCGTCACGGCCTCGGAGCGCGGCGTGCTGGCCGTGCCGCTCGATGCGGTGCAATCGGACAACGACGGCGAGTTCGTCAACCTGGTCAAGGCCGATGGTACGGTCGAACGCATCGCGGTCGAAACGGGCGCGGTGCAGGGCGATCTGATCGTCGTGCGCGGCAGCCTGTCGGACGGCGACACCGTGCAGGTGCCGGTCGTCGAGACCCAGTCGCGTGGGCCGTTCGGCGGTTGACGCTCAGGAAAACGCCATGATCGACATCACCGAAGTCCGCAAGATCTACAAGATGGGCGACCAGGAGGTCCGGGCGCTGGACGGCATCGACGTGCACATCGGCAAGGGCGAGCTGGCGGCCATCATGGGCCCGTCGGGCTCGGGCAAGAGCACGTTGCTGGCGATCCTGGGCTGCCTCGACACCCCGACCTCGGGCTCGTACAAGCTCGACGGCCTCGCGGTCGAGAAGATGACCGACAATCAGCTGGCCGACGTGCGCAACAAGAAGATCGGCTTCGTCTTTCAGCAGTTCATGTTGCTGGCGCGCACCTCGGCGCTCGACAACGTCATGTTGCCCTTGACTTATGCCGGCATCAACGGGCGCGAACGCCGGCGCCGGGCCGAAGAGGCCCTGGCGCGGGTGGGGCTTCAAGACCGCATGCACCATCGGCCTAACGAACTCTCCGGCGGCCAGCAGCAGCGCGTGGCCATCGCCCGCGCGCTGGCCAACAGCCCCGCGATCCTGCTGGCCGATGAGCCGACCGGCGCGCTCGACAGCAAAACCGGCGCCGACATCATGGCGCTCTTCCGGCGGCTGCACGAAGAGTTCGACCAGACCGTGATCATCGTCACGCATGACCCCGGGATCGCGTCGCAAACCAACCGCACGCTGCGCATCGCCGACGGCAAGATCGTGGGGGATGATCTGCACGCCAACGGCCGGTCGCTCAACGGCACCTCCGAGACGGCGGCTCACGCCGTACCCGCGGCGACCGCCGCGAACTGACGGGAACGAAGTATGAACCTCAGCGAGAACATCCGCATCGCCCTACGCGCGCTGGCCGCAAACAAATTGCGCTCCGCGCTGACGATGCTGGGCATCATCATCGGCGTCGGCGCCGTCGTGGGGCTGCTGGCCATCGGCAACGGCGCCACGGCGTCGATCACGTCGCAGGTGCAGGGCATCGGCTCGAACCTGGTCCAGATCATCCCCGGCCGGATGCAGGCCGGCCCGGGCGGGCAATCGGTTCAGGGCACGCTGTATCTGAGCGATTACCAGCTGCTTAAGGACAACCTGCACAACGTGGCCGAGATCGCGCCGGTCGCGCAGGCCAGCGCCACGGTCACCTACGCCAATAACTCGATCAGCCAGTCGGTGACCGCCACGACGCCCGAGTACGCCGCGGCCCGCAGCCGCACCATCGCCCGCGGGCGCTTCCTGACCGCAACCGATAGCGACAAGGCCGCGCGTGTGGCCGTCATCGGGACGGAGACGGCGCGCCAGCTATTCGACGGCCTCAACCCGATCGGGCGCACCGTCAAGATCAACAGCGTACAATTCAAGATCGTCGGCTTGCTCGAGGAGCAGGGCGGCTCCGGCTTCGGCAGCGCGGATGAGATCATCCTGATCCCGCTCGAGACCGGCTACGCCCGGCTGTCGGGCTCGACCACGGTTCGCAACGGCCAGCAGACCTTGAGCAACATCACCATCTCGGCCGCGACACCCGAGATGCTCGACACAGTGACAGCCGACATCGAGCGTCTGCTTCGGCGCGAGCACAAACTCAAGACCGGCGAGGACAACGACTTCTCGGTCTTCACGCAGCAACAGATCCTGTCGACACTCGACACCGTCTCGACCACGCTCCAGGCCTTTCTGGGCGCGATCGCCGGGATCTCGCTGCTGGTCGGTGGGATCGGCATCATGAACATCATGCTGGTCTCGGTGACCGAGCGCACCAAGGAGATCGGCCTGCGCAAAGCCGTTGGCGCGCGTCGCAACGTCATTCTCGGACAGTTCCTGACCGAGACGCTGGTGTTGTCGATCATTGGCGGCTTGCTGGGCATCCTGTTTGGTGTTGCGATCGGCGCCATCGCGACCGCCACGGGCATGTTGACGGCTCAGGTGACCTGGGAGTCAATCGTCATGGCGTTTGGCTTCTCGGCCATCATCGGCCTGTTCTTTGGCATCTACCCCGCCTATCGCGCCGCGAACCTGCGGCCGATCGAGGCGCTGAGATACGAGTAAGTTGGCGGTGGAGTGATCAGGTTCAGTCACCCGTTCACCCAGTCATGTGCGTACCCAATGAAAAAGGTTCTGGTCGTCGACGATGAGCCCAAGCTGGCCGCGATCGCACGCGATTATCTGGTCGCTGCGGGGTTTGTGGTGATTGTGGCGCCCGATGGGCCGCAAGGGTTGGCACTGACGCGTAAAGAGCGGCCGGATCTGGTGGTGCTCGATCTGATGTTGCCTGGCATGGACGGCCTCGACGTTTGCCGCGAGATCCGGCGCGAGTCGAGCGTGCCGATCATCATGCTCACCGCGCGTGTCGAGGAAACCGACAAGTTGATCGGTCTCGCCTTGGGCGCAGACGACTACCTGACCAAGCCGTTCAGCCCGCGCGAGTTGGTGGCGCGGGTGCGCGTCATCTTGCGACGGGCCGCGGGCAGCGAGCCGCCGGAACTGATCCGCGCTGGAGAGCTGTCGCTCGATCGCACCCGGTACCAGGCCGAACTCGGCGGGCGGTCGATGGATCTGACCCCGACCGAGTTCGAGATCCTGGCCACGCTGGCGGGCCAACCCGGCCGGATCTTCTCGCGCGACCAGCTGCTCAGCGCCGCACACGGCCTCTCGTTTGACGGCTACGAGCGCGCCATCGACTGGCACATCCGAAACCTGCGTCGCAAGATCGAGAGCGACGACGACACCCACATCGTCACCGTCCACGGCGTCGGCTACAAGTATGTCGTCTGACCGCCACACACTCGCCGGCCCGCCCGATCCCCGGGCCTCGGCCAAGCAGATCCGCGGACGCCTGTTACGCCTGCTCGGCAGTGCGCTGGCGCTGACGCTGGCTACGGTCGCTTCGATCCTGGTGTTGATCGGGTTGCTGGTCGGTCTGGTCTTTCGCGAGGGTGTACCGCCGTTCCCGAGCCACATCAGCAGCCTGCGTGACTACTACGCTGCGCACGGCACGTGGGAAGGGGCGCAGGCGGTTTTCGACGCGCGTTTCGTGAATTGGGTTCTGGTGGGCGTGGATGGCCGCGTGTACGCCATGGGCCGGAACTATACCGGCGTGTTGGGCGAGTCGCTGCAACGCTCCGACAATCTCGAGCTGCATGTGCCGCTAAGGAACGCCGACGAGATCGTCGGCGAGCTGGTGACGTTCGGCGGGATCAGTTCGTTCAACGACCTGGCGATCGATGTGCTCAGGCAGGTCGGTCTGGTTTTTCTCGTCCTCTTCTTGATCCTGGCGTTCTTCGCCGGCCTGGTCGCCTACCAACTGGCGCGTCGGTACGTCGACCCCTTGGCCGACGTGATCGCGGCGGCGCAGATTGTGGCTGGCGGGCGGCTATCGGCGCGCGCGCCGGTCCGCGGCACGGGCGATCTGCGGGCGCTCAACGATAGCTTCAATCACATGGCCGACGCGCTCGAGCGGAGCGACCGTGAGCGCCGGGAGCTGCTGGCCGACGTCGCGCATGAGTTGCGCACGCCGCTCAGCATCGTGCAGGGTCGGCTGGAGGGCATGGTCGACGGCATCTACGACCTGACACCCGAATCGATTGCTCCGGCGCTCGAGGAAACGTATCTGCTCGAACGCCTGGTCGAGGATCTGCGGACTCTGACGCTGGCCGAAAGCGGCACGTTGCGCTTCGACACGCGGCCGGTGCAGATCGCGGACATCGCGACCCGGGTTGTCGGGGTGTTTCAAGCGCTGGCGACCGAGAGCCAGGTGACCGTTCAACTGGTGACCGCGCAAGACCTGCCGTTGATCGACGCTGATCCGCAACGGCTTGAACAGATCATCGGCAATCTGGTTGACAACGGCCTGCGCTATACGCCCATCGGCGGCCAGGTCGATCTCGCTGTGTTTGCGGTTGACGGCCACGTGCATTTGTCGATCGCCGACACCGGCCCCGGTGTCCCCGAGGCCGAGGTCGCCCGGATCTTCGATCGATTTTGGCGAGGTGAGAAGTCGCGCGCGCGCGCCGCAGGCGGCGCCGGTCTCGGCCTGGCGATCGTGCGTCAGCTCGTCGAAGCCCAGGGTGGTGCCACGCGCGCCTCACTGCGACCCGAAGGCGGCCTCGTGATCACCGTGGCTTTTCCACGGTCTCGATCCTAAACCAATTTCGTACACCCTACTTAGATTCAACACATAACTTGCACACATCGCCGCGGTAGTGTAGCCGGTGGCGACGAGAGCGGCCACTCGACTCCCGATTTTCTGGGGAGACGCAAATGAATACGAATACATGGAAACCGATCCCAGTGCGGTTGTGGGTGAGCCGCGGGCTTAGCGCATTGGCTTTGGCCGCCGGCGCTGCCGCGACACAGCCGGCCCTGGCTGCCTCCACGGCCCACATCACGCTCTATGTGACCGGCGCACCGTCAACCGCCTGGGTTGAAGTGGAGTGGCAGAACCCCGTCGACTCGAGTTGGAACGTGGTCACGGGATGGCAGGGCGACCTCGATCGCACCGACTCCGGCGCAGCCTTTAAGCAATGGGCTGTGGATCGGCGCGACTATGGCACCGGGCCTTTCCGCTGGGTCGTGTGCGTCGAGAAGGATGGCGCGGTCATGGCGACAAGCCAGACCTTCAAGCTCCCGACCGACTCCTCGGCCAACATGGTGATGACGCTCAACGTTACGACCCCGTCCCCGGTCGCCACACCCAGCGCCAAGCCGACGACTACGCCTGTCACCTCCAGCGCCACGCCGACGACCTTGTCGGCCTGGACCAAGAACGAAGGTTTTGATGCGAAGGGTGAGGCGATCGCGCGCATCACGTTGATGATCGCTCAAGTGTCACCGACCGCATTTGCGGGCGTCCAATACCAGGATGCGGCGGGCGTGTGGCAGGATGTCAAGGGCTGGCAGACGACCGTCACCATCAACGAGAAAGGCGTCGCTGTCGTTCAATGGGCCGTGAATAAAGCCCAGTTCGGCCAGGGCTTGATGCGCTGGATCCTGTACGGCAGCAAGGGCGGAACCGTGATCGGCGTCAGCCCAACCTTCAAGCTGCCGACCGACGTCGGCGTCAACTTTGTCATGAACCTCAGTAAGTAGAAAGCCAGTGGTCGCCCGCCAGGGCGGCTGATCCCAGGCAGTGTCACCGCCAGCGAGGGCCGGGTTCTCCCGGCCCTCGTCAGTTGCTGAGGGCTATGCAGCGAGTCGCGCTCCTCCGAACGGGGATGCGCCGATAGAACAACAGCGCGGGGATTGGGTGAACCCAATCCCCGCGCTGTGTCATCTGAGCGTGTCGTCGGGCTCAGCCGTTGAGCGAGCTCTTGGCAGACTGGATCAGCGGCGTGATCGAGGCGAAGAGGGTCTCGAACTCCTCCGGCTTGACCTTGACGACAACGAGCGCGTTGGGCTCGATCGGATAGTTGCTGGTGTCATGCCCGGCCCCGATGCCGTTCTTGACCAACACGGCGTCGGCGACGTGCAGCACGGCGGCGAGTTTGGCCGCCTGGCCGGCCTGAGACGGATGGTGGTGGTGCGCGATCGCTTCGACCAACAGGTCGGGGAGGTTCCAGCGACGCGCTACGGCGGCGCCGAGGGTGGCGTGATCGATCCCGAGATACTGGCTCTCCAGATCGACGGTCGGCGCGGTGCGCGCGTTCATGTTCGGGATGGCTTCTTCTTGCAGCAGCGAGTCGAGCGCCAGCATGCCGATGTCGGCCAGCATGCCCGCAGCGTAGGCGGCTTCGCCCAGGCCGGGCCCGACGCGATCAGCCAACAGCCGGGCGCCGGCGGCCATGCCGATGGCGTGCGTCCACAGCTCGCCGCGGTTGAGGCCGTAGCCGGGAAGCGGGCGGTTCATGAGATACGACACAGAGGCCGAGAGCAGCAGGCTCTTGACGTTCTGTTGGCCGAGGAAGTTGACCGCGTGCTTGACCGACGCGATCCGGTGCGCCGTGGCGAAGTAGGCGGAGTTCGCCAGACGAAGCACCATGCCGGTCATCGATTCATCAAGCGCGAGCACGCCCGCCAGACGATCTGCATCGTAACTCGGGTCGCTCACCAGGGCCAAGGCTTTCTGTACGGTGTGGCCCATCGGAGATAGCTTGTCGATCTTTTGGATGAGCGGCTCGAGATTGATTTGAGTTTGCAGCATAGCCACGCCTGTCTCTTTGACCGGTGTTGTACTTCGTTATCTGCATTTTGAGGGCTTGCTGCATAAGTGAGTGGTAAAAGCCTGGCGGGTTCGCGGCACTGTGGCGTTTACGCGTAGTTTGTTTCGATGCGGCCGAGGCGAGAATCAAACCGGGCCGCACCAGAATATGGTGCGGCCCGGGGCGGGGCAGGTTGGGGCCGCCTCAGGCGGCAGTGGGTCGCGCGGCCACGCTGCGGATCACGTCGAGAAGCTGGTCGAGGGCCTGGTACTTCGAGACGAACCCGCGCGCTCCGGCGGCTTCGGCCTGTGCGCGCACATGCGGGTCGTCGTGCATGCTCAGGATCACGACCGAGCAACCCGGCGCCAGTTCGCGCAGGCGCTGAGTCGTGGCGATGCCGTCGAGCGTCGGCATGTCGATGTCCATCAGGACGATGTCGGGAAGCAGCTTTGGAGCGAGATCGAGGGCGGTTTCACCGCTCTCGGCCTGCCCGACGATCGTCACGTCGGGCTCGATCCCGAGCCAGACGCTGACGGCCTCGCGCATCACGGCCTGGTCATCCACAAGTAACAGCTTGATCATGTTGAGCGTAGGAAATTGCAGTAAAGGCACTGCGTTCGATAGGTCCTAGTTTATACTCAAGTGGGTGAGGCGCCATCCTACCGATGGCCTAGTACCCTGCCAAAAAGCAGGATTCCTGATAGGAAAGCGGTCCTATGCTCAAGGTTGTACACGCCCCCGGTCACCTCGCGCACGACACCTCAAAACTTTCGATCCACGGTCAACCTTTTTTCGAAGTCCCAGCGCGGGCCGAGATCCTGCGCGAGGCGCTGGCCAAGAGCGGCTGGTGCGCCTTGCAGGAGCCGAGGGAGTTCGGCTCCGCTCCGCTCGAGGCCGCCCATGACCGCGATTACCTCGAGTTTCTGGCCACGATCTCGGAAGCCGGGCGCCGGTTCCGGCACACGCAGGACAATGCGCCCGTCTTGGGCGACACATTTGCGCCTTCGAGTGCCCGCCATCGGTCGCCGCACCCCTGGGCGTTGACCGGGCGCTATGCGTTCGACATCGAGGCCCCGGTTTATCCGGGAACGTGGTCGGCCGCAAAGGCCAGCGCCAACTGCGCCTTGACGGCGGCCGAGTTGGTGTTGGGCGGCGAGCGCGTCGCCTATGCGTTGTGCCGCCCGCCGGGGCACCATGCCATGCAGTCGATGGCCGGCGGCTACTGTTACCTTAACAACGCCGCCATCGCCGCCCGCTATTTGCAGCAGCGTCACGGTGGAATGCGCGTCGCGATCCTGGATTTCGATCTGCATCACGGCAACGGCACGCAGGAGATCTTCTACTCCGACCCCGGCGTGTTATACGCGTCGTTGCATGGCGACCCCGACGAGGAGTACCCGTTCCACTGGGGCGGCGCGGACGAGCGCGGCGAGGGCGCGGGTCTGGGCGCGAACCTCAACGTGCCATTGCCCAACGGGACGGACGATGCGCGTTATCTGGAAGCCCTGGATGACACCCTGGCGTCGATCCGCGAGCACGCCCCGATCTTCCTGATCGTGTCGGTGGGCTTCGACATCGCGATCGGAGACCCTTCGGCATTGAGCGGCGGGTTCGCGATCACGCGCGATGGCTTCGCCGCGATCGGCCAACGGGTGCGCGGGCTCGATCTGCCCACGGTGTTGATCCAGGAGGGTGGCTATCGGCTCGACACACTGGCCGAAAACGCGACGGCGTTCCTGAGCGCGTTCGCGTGAGAGGTGGCCAAGGAGCCGATCGGACGCCGGCTGACTTGCGTTGAGCGAACCGCTGGAAAGACACCGGGCTGATCTGATGATCAGCCCGGTGTCTTGAGATCGGAAGAGCGAGCGCGGCGACGCCGCTAACGCTGCATCGCTCCAAACAGCGCGCGCATTTGATCGAGCGAAGCATCGTCGACGACGGCCAACACCTCGTCGCCCTCTTCGAAGATCAACCCGCCGCGCGGTACCTGCACCTGACCGTCGCGGATCACGGCCGCGATCACGGCCGTCGCCGGAAGCGGCAGATCCTTCAACGACTGGCCGACCATCGACGAACCCGGCGGAAGCTTTTCCTCGACCAGCGAGTATTCGCCGCGCCGCAGTTTGAGGAGCGTCATCATGTCGCCCAGTGACATCTCCTCCTCGAGCAGTTTGGCGATGACGTCGGCCTGGTTGACGTTAACGTCGACGCCGAAGTCGGCGTTGAAGAGCCAGGCGTTGCGCGGGTTATTGACCCGCCCGATGATGCGCTTGACCCCGAACTGAAACCGTCCGAGCGCCGCGATGACGAGGTTGTCGGCGTCGTCGGCCGTCACAGCGGCGAGCACCTGGGCCTCTTTGAGACCCGCCGTCTCGAGCACGAGCGGGTCGGTCGGATCGCCCTCGATGATCACCTCGGTCGGGAGCTCACGATGGAGCGCCGACAGACGCTCGGCTGAAGGTTCGACCACACGCACGTTGTGGCCCTCGGAGAGCAGCAGCCCCGCAAGATGTTGTCCGGTCCGGCCACCGCCGGCGATGATAACACGCATGATCGTTCCCCTTTAGTGGCTGGCGACGCCCGGCTCAGCGATGCGCTCGCGCAGGGCGATGGTCGCGTGATCCCGCGCGGAGACCAGGATCACGTCGTTATCCTGGAGGACGGTGTCGGTCGTGGGCAGCACGCCCTGACCGCTGCGCTCGAGCGCCACCGGCAAGACCTCGGTCGGCAACACCTCGGCGATCTTGCGCCCGACCCAGTGCTCGGGCACGCAGATCTCGTAGATCTGCACCTCGCCGCTGCCCGCCGAATGCACGCTGCGCATGCCCGGGTGAAGCAGGATGTCTTCGATGCGTTGCGCCGCCCACGACGACGAGGCGATGGTGCGGATGCCAAGTTGCTCGTAGACCGGCATGCGCCGCGGGTTATAGACACGGGCGACGACGTGATCGAGCTTGAAGATCTCTTGGGCCATGCGCGCCACGACGATATTGACGCTGTCTGAGGACGATGTCGCCGCCAGGGCGTGCGCCTCGCTGATGCCGGCGCGTTTGAGGGCCGTCTGATCCATGCCGTCGCCCTGGACGGTGCGGCCGGTGAACTCCGAGCCAAGCCGGTCAAACGAGTCCTGGTTCGAGTCGAGTACGGTCACACGATGCCGCTTGGCGCAGAGCGACAAAGCGAGTTCTGCGCCGACGCGACCGCAGCCGACGATGATGATATGGTGGTCGCTGGTCATGGTCATGAGCGTTTTGTCCTGCATCTCCCGATCGCCCCAAACCCAGGGGCTGTTGCACGATCCAGGACTGTACTCTCGGGCGGGGGGCGTGTCAAGCAGGTGTTCAGGCCAGAAACCCCGCCTTCCGGCTCAATCGCCGTATCCTCTGCCGTACTCGGTGTTGGCCGTTGGTACGATTGAGAGGGCCTTGACCCGAACTTAATATGTCGGCGGTATGAATAAGGTATGCCAGCCATTGAAAGACGCCCGTCCACTGACGCGCTGCATCCCCTCCCCGGGCAGGCCGTGCACCTCGGCCACAGCTGCGTCCTGCTCAACGTCGGGGGAGTGCGCATCCTTTTGGACCCGGCGACGGTCACGGGGAGCGCGGTGGCGCCGTTCGCCAATTTGACAGCCACGGGCCGCACCCGGCTCGACTCGTATCGCCCGCTGTTCGATCTGACCCAGATCGTGCCATCAACCCGAGACCTCGCCCAGGCGGCGGATGTGGTGATCTATTCACACCTACACGCCGACCATTTCAACGCGAGCCTGCTCGGCGAGCTGCTGACGGCTAACCCGGCGCTCCGTGTGGTTTTGCCTCAGGGTGCGTTGACGTTGCTGCGCGCGCCGCGGTCGACGGCCCAGCCGCTCGCCATCGCCGGCCTCCGCCAGCTCTCCCGACTGGGCTGGCTCGACACAGCGCCGACGGGCCTGGAGGAGTACCTGGCGGGCTTGGCGCCCGCGCTCCCGGCGGAGCGCGTCCTCGAAGTGGCTCCAGGCGCGACCGTTGTCTTGCGTGAGATGCCGCGGATCGTGCTGCGAACCTTCGCCGTCCGGCACCCGCGACCGTTGATGTGGGTGCCGACGCCCTTCGAGGCCGCTTTCCCGCCGGTGCTCGGCTATGAGATCAGCTATGACGATCACGGTCGATGGCTTCAGGTGTTGCTCGTCGGCGAGACGGCGTTTGACGCCGGCGTGCTGCACCGGATCTGGTCCGGCGGCGCGTCATTGACCTCGGCCTTCCTACCGATCGACCTGCCTATGGGTGGGCCGCTCCTGGAGACCTGGTACGCGCACACTTGTCACGCGGCCCCCGAGTTCCTGGCGCTGGCGGCACGGCTGGCCAGCCCGCGGACGACGGTCGTGCCGATCCACCAGGGTCTGTGGTGCTACGACTTCAACCCGGCCGATGTGCCGACCCTTGGGCGTGGGCGGAGCGGGCTGCCCCCGTTGCCGCAAGCTTTGAGCGACGCCCTGTTGGCCGTGCAGGCTCACGCCGGGTTCGGCCCGGCCCGCCTGCGAGCCTGGCGCCGATTGACCGACCTCGTCGCTGCGTTGGCGCCGCAGGCCGTGATCGCCGATCCGACGCCCGGTGCGCCGTTCGCGTTGGATCGCAGCCGGACAATGGGCCGGAGCCTGCCCGCCGCGCCCCGCGACACCTGGACCCCGCGCCCCGCGCAGCCCGTCGCTACGCCGGCGTAGGCGGATCGCCCGCCAGGACACGCTCGACCCGATCGCGTGTCGGCGCCGAGGCCGCGCCGCCCGTCCCCAGGGTCGAGAGCCCGCCGCATACGTTGCCCCAATGCAGACACTCCGCCGGCGGGCGGCCGTCGAGCCAGGCGGTCAGAAACCCGGCGTTGAACACGTCGCCGGCGCCGGTCGTGTCGACCGGCGTGACCGGCAGCGCCGGCGCATGCCAGGCGCGACCGCTGCGCCAGAGGGCCGACCCGTGCGCGCCGTCCTTGATCACCACGCATTGGGCCGCGGTCTGCAAGATCTGGCCGGCCGCATCGACGCTGGCCGTCTCGGTGAGCCGCATGGCCTCCGTCGCGTTCGGCATAAAAACGTCGACCTTCGCCACGGCCTCGGCCACCATCGGGTCGGTCAGGCGGACGTCGTGTTCCTGGCAATCCATCGACACTTCGGCGCCGCGGGCGTGAGCGCTGTCGAAGAGCGCCACGGCCTCGGCCCCGGTCGTCAGCCCGCCCAGGTGCAGGTGGCGGAAGTCGACGCGCTCGATCGCCGAGCGGATGTGCCCGTAGAGCTTCGGTTCAGGGTCGACGTAGCTCACAAAAGCCCGATCCTCGGGGAACGACAGCGACACCGTGACGCGCTGATACGGACGATCCAGCCGTTCGACCAGCTCGGTGTCGATACCCTCGCGTTCGAGCGCTTCGAACATCATCCGGCTGAACACGTCGTTGCCCAGGCGCGCAATCCAACCGACCTTGAGACCCAGGCGTTTCATTGCGAAGACGGTGTTGAGCGCACCGCCGATCGTGACCGTCAGCGCCTTGGTGTAGATCTCGGTCCCGAGCGTCGGCATCCGCGGCACGCCGCAGAACACCACGTCGCAGAAGTAATCGCCCGGCACGAGGATGTCGTAGGCGGTCACCGGCGCCAGGCTCCGATGAGGGATTCGTGCGCGCTCAGAAAGGCGTCGACCAGTTTCTCGGCCAACGGGTAGGATCCCACCAGCGGGTGCGCGGCCAACGCCTGCACGGCCAGCCCGGCGTTGCGCGTCAGCGCGGCCCGGGCGGCCAGGCGCTCATACAGCTTGACGCTGCGCATCAGCGTCAGCCGGTCGGGCGGGATCGCGCCGACCGTTTCCGGCCGCACGCCGTGGGCGTCGACCCAACACCCGATCTCGACCACGTCGTCGTCGGCCAGGCCTTCGATCGCGCCGCGGTTGGGCACATTGAGCCCGGTGTAGGTCGGCTCGTTGTTCTCGATGGCCGTGATGCAGTTCATGACCACGCCGGCGTAGCCCTCGTCATCGTGGAACTCGGCCCGGGGTTCGGGCTCGTCGACGAACACCGGCGCGTCGGCGCGCCGCGCATGGGCCATGTAGGTCGCGCCGCGGGCGGCCATCGCGTCTTCGTAGGCTGCCAGGCTGGCCGGCCCGTTACCGCGCAATGCGCGCAGGCGCTCGAGCAGACCGCGCGTCAGACGCAGGGTCTCCTCGCCGCGGGTCTCGGGCTTCTTGAGCAGCGCCGCGAGCGCCTCGTCGCGATGATAGAAGTAGTGTAGGTATTCGTTCAAGAAGGCGCGCTGCCAGTTCAGCAGCCCGGGCGCGAACATGCCCAGGTGTGTGCGCGCCACGAAACGCGGGTCGCCGAGCAGGGCGGGGAAGACCTCCTCGCCGCCGCTGCCGTCGGCCTCGCAACCGACCCGGACGCTCGGCGACCACGATAGATGGTTGAGGCCGTAGACGGTGTGGTGAACCTCGGCCTTTGGCACGCCCAGGTGATGGCTGACCGCGTTCTGCGCGCCGTTCGCGCTGTCGCAGATCCCCAGCACGTGGTCGAAGCCGGCGTCGTGCAGGGCCTGAGCGACCAGCCCGGCCGGGTTGGTGAAGTTGTACAGCCAGGCGCCCGGCGCCCCGACCTCGCGCACCATTCGGGCGTAGTCGACGATGGCCGGGATGCTGCGCAGCGCCATCGCGAAACCGGCCGCGCCGGTCGTCTCCTGCCCCAGCACACCCAGCCCGAAGCAGATGCGCTCGTCGGTGGCGCGGCCCTGTTCGCCGCCCGGCCGGATCGAAGTAACGACGTGTTGAGCGCCGGCGATCGCGGTCTCGGCCTCGGTGGTGAAGTTCAGGCTGAACGGCGCGTCGGCCGCCAGGTGCCGGCACAGCCCGCCGATCAGGTCGAGCTTCTCGGCGTCCGTGTCCATCAGCCAGAGCTCGGTCAGGTTCAGGCGGCGTGCGCGCCGGATCAAAGCCGGGATGAGTTGCGGCGTGCGCACGCTGCCGCCGCCGATGACGGTGAGTTTCATGTAGACATTATCCGCGAAAAGCAGGGACGGGCGAGGAGCGAAGAACGAGGGGCGAGGGGCGAGGAGCGAACGCTACCGCGCGGCAGCGTTCGCTCCTCGCTCCTCGCCCCTCGCCCCTCGCTCCTCGCCTTACGCCTTCTCGAACTGGCTGTTGTGCAGCTCGGCGTAGAAACCGCCGGCAGCGAGCAGTTCCTCGTGCGTGCCCTGCTCGACGATGTCGCCGTGGCGCATGACCAGGATCAGGTCGGCGTCGCGGATCGTCGAGAGACGGTGGGCGATGACGAAGCTGGTGCGGTTCTTCATCAGGTTGTCCATCGCCCGCTGGATCAGGATCTCGGTGCGCGTGTCGACCGAGCTGGTCGCCTCGTCGAGGATCAGGATCTTGGGGTCCGCCAACACCGCGCGTGCGATCGTCAGCAGCTGCATCTGGCCCTGCGAGACGTTCGAAGCCTCTTCGTTGAGCACCATGTTGTACCCGCCCGGCAGCGTGTGGACGAAGTGATCAACGTGCGCGGCATGGGCCGCGGCGATCACTTCCTCGTCGGTCGCGTCCGGTCGGCCGTAGCGGATGTTCTCCAGGATCGTGTCGTTGTACAGCCACGTGTCCTGCAACACCATGCCGAACAACTTGCGCAGGTCGCGGCGTGTGTATTCGCGGATGTCGCGTCCGTCGATCAGGATCGCGCCCGAGTTGACGTCGTAGAAGCGCATCAGCAACTTGACCATCGTGGTCTTGCCGGCGCCGGTCGGCCCGACGATGGCGACTTTTTGGCCCGGGTGCGCGATGGCCGAGAAGTCGTTGATCACGATCTTGTCCGGGCTGTAGCCGAAGTGCACGTCCTTGAATTCGACGTGGCCCTCGGCCTGAGTGGCCTTGACCAGCACCTCGGTCTCGGCGACTTCCTCTTTCTCCTCGAGGAACTCAAAGACCCGTTCGGCCGCCGCAGCCGTCTGCTGCAGGATGTTGGAGATGTTCGCCAGCTGCGTGATCGGCTGCGTGAACGAGCGCACGTACTGGATGAAGGCCTGGATGTCGCCGACCGTGACCGTGCCCTGCACGGCCAGCCAGCCGCCCAGGATCGCGATCGCGACGTAACCGAGGTTGCCGACGAACATCATGATCGGCATCATCAGCCCCGACAGGAACTGCGATTTCCAGGCCGCTTCGTACAGCTTGGTGTTCGAGCCGTCGAAGGTCTTGATGCTCGTTTCCTCGCCGTTGAACGCCTTCACGACCACGTGCCCGCCGTACATCTCCTCGACGTGACCGTTGACGTGGCCGAGGTAGTCCTGCTGCTGCAGGAAGTACTTCTGTGATTGGCTGATGATCAACCCGGCCACGATCATCGAAAGCGGCACGATCAGCAGCGCCACCAGGGTCATCATCCAGTTGATCGAGAACATCATCGCGAGCACGCCGATCACTGTGACGAGCGATGTGATCACCTGGGTCAGGCTCTGGCTGAGCGTCTGGTTGACGGTGTCGACGTCGTTGGTGATGCGCGAGAGCACCTCGCCATGCGTGGTGCCGTCGTAGTAGGTGAGCGGCAACCGGTTGATCTTCTCGGCGATGTCGCGCCGCAGCCGGTAGGCGATGTCGGTCGAGACGTTGGCCATGATCCAGCCCTGCAGATACGCGAACAGGGCCGAGACCAGATAGAGGCCGAGCACAAGCAGCACGATCTGGCCGATGGCGTCGAAGTCGATCCCGCCGGTGCCGGCGAGCTGGGCCATCACGCCTTCGAAGAGCTTGGTCGTGGCCTCGCCCAGGATCTTGGGACCGACGATGTTGGCCGCCGTGGACGCGATGGCGAACACGAAGACCACGATCACGGCCAGCCGATGGCCGCCGAGATAGCCGATCAGTTTCCGCATCGTGCCACGGAAATCCCGGGCTTTTTCGCCCTTGGTGAGCTGCATGGGGCCGCCGGGTCGGCCGAATCCGCCGGCTGGGGCGCTGGGTCGGTGCATCATGCCAAAGCCTCCTGCGCGAGCTGCGACATCGCGATCTCGCGATAGATCTCGCAGCTGTTCATCAATTCGTGGTGGGTGCCGCGGCCGACGATGCGGCCCTCGTCCAGCACCAGGATCTGTTCCGCGTTCATGATCGTCGAGACCCGCTGGGTCACGATCAACAGCGTGCTGTTTCGAGTGTGCTCGTTGAGCGCGCGCCGGAGCGCGGCATCGGTCTTGAGGTCGAGCGCCGAGAAGCTGTCGTCGAAGATGAAAATCGGCGGCTGCTTGACGAGCGCGCGCGCGATCGACAGGCGCTGCTTCTGCCCGCCCGACACGTTCTGACCGCCCTGGGCGATCGCGGCCGCCATGCCCTCCGGGTTCGACTCGACGAACTCGGCGGCCTGGGCGATCTTGGTCGCGAGCTCGAGCTTCTCGACGCTGGCGCCGGCGTCGGCGTAGCGCAGGTTGCTTTCGATCGTGCCCGAGAAGAGCACGCTCTTCTGCGGCACGTACCCGATCCGATCACGCAGATCGTGCTGGGTGACGTTGCGGATGTCGGTGCCGTCGACCAGGATCGCGCCCGCCGTGACGTCGTAGAAACGCGGGATCAGGTTGACCACCGTGGATTTCCCGGCGCCGGTCGACCCGATAAGAGCCGTGGTCTGGCCGGGGTGGGCCGTGAAGCTGATGTCGTGCAGGGCATCCTCTTCGGCCTCGGGGTAGCGGAACGAGACGTTGCGGAACTCAACCGTGCCGGCGAAGACCTTCAGGAAGCGCTCGGGCTTTTCGGGGTCGAGGATGGCGGGTTTCACCGCCAGCACATCGGCGATGCGGTCGGCCGAGACCGACGCGCGTGGCAGGATGATGAACATCATCGAGACCATCAGGAACGACATGACGATCTGCATCGCATATTGCAGGAAGGCCATCATGTCGCCGACCTGCATGCCGGCCTCGGCCACCTGATGGGCGCCGACCCAGATGATGGCCAACGACAGTCCGTTCATGATCAACATCATCAGCGGCATCATCACCACCATCACGCGGTTGACGAACAGGCTGACGGCGGTCAGGTCGAGATTGGCCTTGTCGAAGCGCTTTTCTTCAAAGGGCTCCATGGCAAAGGCGCGCACCACAAGCATGCCGGCCAGGTTTTCGCGCGCGACCAGGTTGAGCCGGTCGATCAGGGTCTGGGTCATGCGGAACTTGGGCAGCGCGACTGTGAACACGGTCGCGATCAGGCTGACCAGCACCAGCACCGCGATGGCGATCAGCCACCACATCGACGAGTCTTTCTGCATCACGCGGATCACGCCGCCGATGCCCATCAGCGGCGCGTAGAAGACCATGCGCATGGTCATCACCACCACCATCTGGATCTGGGTGACGTCGTTGGTCGAGCGCGTGATCAGCGAGGCCGTCGAGAACGTGTCGAACTCGGCATTCGAGAAGCCCTCAACTTTTTGGAACACATCGCGGCGGATGTCGCGCGCCATGCCGGCGGCGGTGCGGGCCGAGAGGTAGCCGACCGCAATCGTGCAGGCGGCCGAAAGCAGCGTCAGCAATAGCATCCACGTGCCAATGCCGACGATGTAGTCGTTCTGCACCTTGTTGGTGTCGACGCCCAGGGCCTGATACTCGGCTTTGACGACGCGCGCCGCCGCCTGGACGATGAGCTTGTCGCCCAGCGCCGAGAACTTGTCATTGATGGCGTCCGTGATCTTTTGCAGATTGGAGGCCGGGAGCTGACCAAGCAGGGCGAAGACGTCCATGCCGGCCGGGATCTTCGACAGGTCGAAGCCCTGCACGTTGCCGCTCATTTGGGCGGCCTTTGCCGGGTCGGCCAGGGCCTCTTCGATGCCGTTTACGGCCAGCAACGCCTTGGCGACGGCCGGGCTCAAGGCGTCGATCGTGGTTTGATCGAGCGACTTGACGACGTAGATGGCCTCGTCTGTAAGCAGCGGGTATTCGGCGACGTAGGCGTCGGCCTCGGCCGTACCGGGCTCGACGAGTGTGTACGAATCGAGCACGCGCGTCTTTTCGTCGGCGGAGAGGAAGATCACGACTTTATCCAGCTCGGTTTGCCGGATCGCTCTGGGCAACGCCGTGTCGACGCCGCCTTGCTGAATGCCGTTGTTGACGATCTTCGACAGGTAATCGGGCAGGGCCAGATCGAAGTTCGCCTGCGCGAAGAGCAGGAAGATCGTGATCAAGACCAAGAGAAAATAGGGTTTGACGTACTTGGCAAGACGGACCATGAAACGAAGACCTCAGTGATCCCGCAGGTGTGCGGGGCGAAAGGGCGGGCGTCGGGGTCAGGCCTCGGAAGCGGGGTCGATGGCGCGGGCCCGGGTGATCAGGATGTGCAGGGCGTCAGTCACGGTCGTGAGCTCGTCGGGCGTCAGGGTGCCGGCCAGATCGTCGATCCACTGCTGACGCGCGCGCAGGCTCGCGTCCAGGATCGCGCGACCCTTGTCGGTCAGCGCGATCAGGCGCACGCGGCGGTCGTTCGGGTCCTCGGTGCGCGTGATCAGGCCCTGTTGGACGAGCCGCTCGACCAGCTGGCTGGTGGCCGCCAGCGTAGTGCCCATCTCCTTGCTGATGTCTGAGACGGGCAGGGCGCCCTGGCGGTGGATCCGCATTAGGGTCCCGATTTGGGGCATCGAGATGCCGGACTCTTTGGCTCGCATCATGAAGCGATGCATGGATCGTCCCATGAAGATCTCGCTCCACTCGCGAAAGGCCTCGGAAAACACTTCCGACTGCTGCACTGTCAACTCCCATGAATATGTAATGTTCCTTAATTATATGCGAGAGCGTTGTATCTGGGAAGGCCTGTTTGGGCCAAATCACGTGGGTGAACCGCGAAGACGCGAAGAACGCGAAGATTCTGAAAGAATCTTCGCGTTCTTCGCGTCTTCGCGGTTCGCTACTTCCGCCGGCGCGGTCAGGCGGCGATCAGGCGAATCGACAGGATCTGGTACGGGCTCAGATCGAACTCGACACCATCGTTCGCGACGGTCAGGCTGCCCTGGTCCTCTTCGAGAAGGTTGCAGACCTGGGCCTGCGCCACCGGGAACCCGGTCCGCAGCATGACACGGCCGCGGTTGCGCTGGTTTTCGAACAGGCGCACGATCAGGCCGCGTCCGTCCTCGGCGCGCTTGACGCTCTCGATCACGGCCCAGGGCGCATCGAGGGCGACCAGCGCGGCAGGCTTGAGCCCGCCGGCGGCGTCGTCCACGTGGCGCAAGATGAGCGGATCGTTGAGGTCATAGGCGGCAGCGGGCACGTCGGCCCGCCAATCTCCGGCATGCGGCAGCAGGCTGTAGGTCATGCGATGCTGGCCTTGATCGGCGGTCGGGTCGGGGCTGGTGGCGCTCTTGAGCAGCGTCAGCCGCAGCACGTTGTCGTGGATGTCGTAGCCGTACTTGCAGTCGTTGAGCAGGGCGACGCCGTAGTTGCCCTCGCTCAGATCGGCCCATTTGTGCGCGCAGGTCTCGAAGCGCGCCCAGTCCCACGACGTGTTGCGATGTGTCGGCCGCTGGACGTTGCCCCATTGCACGTCGAAGGTCGCGGTCGGGCTCATCACGTCGACCGGGAACGCGGTCTTGAGCAGCGTGTGCTGCTCGTGCCAGTCGATCCAGGTGTCGAAGTCGATCCGCGCACTGTCGGCACACAGCTGGATCTTCTGGATGATGCGGCTGCTGCGGTAGGCGCGCTCGACCGTCACCGTGGCGCGCAGCGGCCCGGTCTCGGTGATCGCGATCGCGGCCACGCCCTCGACCTTTTCGCTCCGGTCTTCGTAGTAGATGTCGATATCCCAGGCGTCGAAGTTCATCGGCCGGTCTTCGAAGGCCAGCAATGCGTTTCCAACGGCGCCGCGGGCGAGCACGTCGCGGTCGACCCGTTTGTCGAGGACGCGGACGAGATCACCGTTCGGTGCGAGGTCGACCCGGAGCAGCGCGTTCTCGAGCACGATCGCGGCGCCAACATGTCGGGCCGAGACCGGCGCGGCAGGCGCAGCCGGCTTGCCGGCGCTCAACCCGACGACGGAATAAGGCGCCAGGTCGAGCACCTCCACAAGCGTGCCGTCGGCGACGCGCTGGGTCGCCAGGGCCCGGCCTGTGGTGTCCGCAACGCCGTCGACGCCAAGATCGCCGGCCAGGTGGCCGATGCGCCGACCGCCGAACGAGGTCGGGTTGGCGGCCAGCACGCGCGACCCGGCCGGCAGGGCGGCCCCCAGGGCCGCGAGCGCGCCGTCGAGCGCCTTGTCGCCCAACCTGCGGATGTGGGCGTAGTCGCGGTCGCTGTCCACGTACACGGGCCCGATCGATGAGCCGGGCAGGATGTCGTGGAACTGATTGAGGCAGGTCAGCTCCCAGGCCTCAGCCAGCACCTCGGTCGGGTAGGCGGCGCCGGTCTGCTGCGTCGCCAGCGCCGCCAGGAACTCGGCATCGTGCAGCAGGAACTCGCTCTTGCGGTTGTTGCGCTTGTTGCGAGCCTGGCTGGTGTACGTGCCGCGGTGGTACTCGAAGTAGAACTCGCCGTTCCAGACCGGCAGCCTGTCGCTGATCTCGGTTTCGATGCGATCCATGTAGGCGCGCACCGAACCCGACTTGACGCGCGGCGCGCCCGGAAACGCGTTCAGGCGCTCGACGTTCTGGATCATCTCGCGGGTCGGCCCGCCGCCGCCGTCGCCGTAGCCGTAGGCCGTCAACAGCTCGTTGTAGGTTTCCTTCTGATGGAAGTTGCGCCAGGTGCCGAAGACCTCGGAGCCCGAGACCACGGCGTTGTAGGTCGTGGCGTGCGGCAGGTATTCGTCGCCGGCCGGCGTGGTCAGGAAGTGGGTCAGGATGCGCGTGCCGTCCAGGCCCTGCCACCACAAAATCTGGTGCGGCATGGCGTTGTACTGGTTCCAGCTCATCTTGTGGGTGATGAAGTACTTCATCCCGGCCAGCTTGATCAGCTGTGGCAGCGCCCAGCTGTAGCCGAAGGTATCGGGCAGCCAGAGCACGGGCGTGTCGACGTCGCCGAAGTGCTTGCGGAAGTAGCCGCGGCCGAGCAGGAACTGGCGGGCCAGCGATTCGGCGCCGATGCAATTGCAGTCGGGCTCGACCCAGGTGCCGCCCATCACCTCCCAGCGACCCTCGGCCACGCGTTCCGTGATCTGCGCGAACAGCTCGGGGTAGTGCTTTTCGGTGTAGCTGTAGAGTTGGGCCTGGCTCTGCGAGAAGGTGTAGGTCGGGAACTCCTCCATCAGCCGCAGCACGGTGCTGAAGGTCCGGCCCGATTTGCGCACGGTCTGGTCGAGCGTCCACAGCCAGGCGACGTCGATGTGCGCGTGCCCGGCGGCGACGATGTCGACGTCGAGCGGGGCGCCGGCCGCCGCGATGCCGCTCTTCAGAGCTTCGAGCGCGGCGGGCACGCTGGCGTAGAACGCATCGCCGCCGATCGGGTCGCGCGTGTCGAGGACGCGGAAGGCGTCGTCGAGGGCGTTATACAGCCGGCCTTTGACCGGATCCTCGTCCGAGAGCTGGCTGGCGACCTCGTGGGCCACGCGCGCCGTGGCGACCAGGTCGCGCGTCGGCGGGTCGATCATGACCACCTGACAGGTGCGCATCAAGAGCTTCGAGCCCTCGGGCTGCGGGATCCATCCGCCCAGACCCGTCCAGCCATGCAGCACGAGCGTGTGCGCCGCGCCGTCGCGCCAGCCGTCGCGCAACCGGATCTCCTGGTGGTGTCGATCGGCCGCCGCGTACGGGGCGCCGTCGACGTAGGTCAGGGCCTCCGGATGGCTGAAGTCGCCGGCCTCGCCGAGCGGCAGATACAGCGCGATCGGTCGGGCGTCGCCGGCCCACTCCGCCGGCACTTTGAAGCTCCCGCGCAGGACGAAGTCGACGCGCCAGCCGGCCCAGTAGGTGTTGGGCTCGATCGTCTCCCAGGTGCTGTCGTCGACGTCCGGCCCGAGGGGTGGGGCGACGTCGGGGCCGCTAAGCGGCGCAAAACGAAACGGAGGCAGCGGCTCGCGCCTGGCGTAGACCAACGGCGCGATCAACTGGATGCGTTGCGCGATCTTCTGGGGCGTCCAACGGACTTTGTGTGACACTGCAGTGACTCCTCGTGAGACTTTAGGGTTGTCGGGTTGGCGAAGGCGCCGACGCATCAGCGCCGGATGCGCCTGGCTCGTACAGGTAGCAGGCGGCTCGATGCCCGTCGGCGCCGACGGGATACGCCGTGGGCTGAGCGCTCAGACAGCGCTCCATGCGCTGCGGGCAGCGCGGGTAGAAGCGGCACCCGCGCGACACCGAGCTGCGTAGCTCTTCCTCGGGCGGCAGCACGATCTCGCCCTGCCAGTTGACGTCGGGATCGGGCACCGGCACCGAGTCGATCAGGAGCTTGACGTACGGATGAAGCGGGTTGTCGATGACGTTCATGGTCGTGCCGGTCTCGGCCACGATTCCCTGATACAGGATGAACATCTGGTCGCCGATCTGGTACGCGGTGCTCAGGTCGTGCGTGATGTAGATGAACGAGATCCCGCTCTCGCGCTTGAGCCGCATCATCACCTCGAGGATCGACGCGCGCAGCGAGGCATCGACCATCGAGACCGGCTCGTCGGCCACGATCAGCTTGGGCTTGACCATGTACGCGCGCGCCATCATGATCCGCTGGCGCTGGCCACCGCTGAGCTGGTGCGGGTATTTGCGCAGCACGTCTTCGCCGTGCAGGCCGACGACGTTGAGCGCTTCCTCGATCAGGTCGCGGTTCTGGGCGCGGCTTCGGCCGAGCTTGAAGTTCTCGAGCACCAAATCGAAGACGTGCTCGACGCGATAGAACGGGTTGTAGACGCCGAACGGGTCCTGGAAGACGGCCTGCACCTGGCGATAGTACTCGCGCTGCTGTTGGGCGTTGGCGGTCGACACGTCTTGGCCCTCGAACAGGATCTGGCCCGACGTCAGACGCGTGAACCCGAGGATCACCTGCGCCAGCGTCGACTTGCCGCTGCCGCTCTCGCCCGCGATCGTGATGATCGAGGCCGGGGCCTTCGGGATGCTCAGGTTGAAGTCCTGCAGCGCGACGGTCTCCTGGCGGACGCCGTTTTTGCCGCGGGCGCGATAGGTCTTTGTGGCGTTGCGGATTTCGAGCAGCAGGTCAGTCATGGCCGCCGACCTCCTCCGGGCGCTCCGGGTACAGGTGGCAGGCCGCCGTCTGGCCGGGCCCGACCGGGCGCGGCGCCGGCGGCACCGCGCGGCAGATGTCCATGACGTGCGGGCAGCGCAGCTGGAAGATACAGCCGGGTGGCGGGTTGCGCGGGTCGTGCGTGATGCCCTCGCTGGATTTCAGCGCCTTGCGCTGTCGCAACGACGGCACCGAGTCGATCAACAGCTGCGAATACGGATGACGCGGCGTCGCGAACATCGCGCGCACCGGCGCCACCTCGACGACCTTGCCCGCGTACATCACGGCCACGCGATCGACCATCTGCGCCATCAGGCCCATGTCGTGCCCGATCATGATCATGGCCATGCCCAGGTCGCGCCGGACTTTCTGAATGGTCTGGGCCACGACGCGCTGGACGACCACGTCGAGCGCGCTTGTGGATTCGTCGGCGATGATCACGCGCGGGTTGAGCGCGATCGCCATGGCGATGCACACGCGCTGCTTCATGCCGCCGCTCAGTTCGTGCGGGTACATGTCGAAGACGCGCTCGGGCAGGCCGACCCGGCGCAACAGGTCGAGGATCTGCGAACGCATCCGATCGGGGCGTTGTCGGCCCTCGTGCGCCACGATCGCGTCTTCGATCTGGCTTGACACCCGCATCGTCGGGTTGAGCGAGTTCATCGCGCCCTGCGGGATCAGGGCCAACCGCGTCCAGCGAATCCGGCGCACTTCTTCCTCGGAAAGCTTGAGCAGATCGCGCCCGCCCAGCTCGACCGAGCCGCCGACGATTCGGCCAGGCGGGTTCACCAGTTGCAGGATGCCCATCGCGGCCGTCGACTTGCCGCAGCCCGACTCGCCGACCAGGCCGAGCGCCTCGCCCTCGAACAGGTCGAGGTCGACGCCGTCGACGGCCAGCACATCGCCCTTGGGCGTTTCGTAATACACGCGCAGGTCGCGCACGCGCAACGCAATCGCGCCCGTCTGAGAAGCGTGGGGGGCGCTCATTGCGCGGCCCGCCGCAGACGGGGGTTGGCGATCTCGTCAAACCCGAGGTTGATGAGCAGCAGCCCGATGAAGATGAAGGCCAGCATCAGGGTCGGCAGTCCCCACCACCACCACATGTTGCGGAGCAGCGCCGCGGCGTTGATCGCGAAGTAGATCGTGCCGCCCAGGGTCGGCACGCGTTGCGGGCCAAGGCCGAGCGTCTCGAGGCCCACCGCCGCCAGGATCGCGCCGGTCGCATTGCCGATGAAGCTCGCGAAGATGTACGGCGTCAGGTTGGGCAGAATTTCCTTGAACATAATCGCAAAGGTCGAGGCGCCCGACAGACGCGCCATGTTGACGTAACCGCTCGCCCGCATGCTCAACACCTGCGCCCGGATCAGGCGCGTCGGCGTCGGCCAGGCGAAGGCCGCGATCAAGAGCGCCATGGTGGTGATGTCCACCTGACGGATCAGCGACTGGATGACGATCAGGACCATCAACGACGGGATCGTAACCGTCACGTCCGACAACAGCCGGATCACGTCGTCGACCCGCCCGCCGATGAAACCGGCCGAGAAGCCGAGCACCACGCCGACGGTCATGCCGACCCCGGCCGCGATGACGCCGACCAGGAAGGAATTCGGGGCGCCGACGATCATCAGCGCCAGCATGTCGCGGCCGCTGTTCTCGGTGCCGAGAGGGTGTTCCCATGATCCGCCGGGCAGGAATGCGGGCGGCATGTCTTGGGGTGATGTGCCGACGCGTGCCAGCCGCAGATCCCAGACGAATTCGCCGAGCACACCGGAGATTGCA
>WBZS01000698.1_pt1 | contig 34895 bp, 22 predicted proteins | sample 5204201 | NCBI WGS metagenome assembly WBZS01 (sample SAMN12344357, study PRJNA552823) | activated sludge metagenome | biome: Activated sludge suspended growth; feature: Nitrification reactor; material: Wastewater; isolation source: activated sludge from nitrification reactor of wastewater...
TCTGACCGGTTTCCGGTCAGAAAAGATGAAGGCACTTTGCCGGCTGAAACACCACTCGCCCTAAGGGTTAACTGCCTTTGGGAGGGCACCAATGTAGTCAGCGGTAAAGGACACGGCCTGGTTATCAATACCGGAGAACAATCCATTTTTGGCGAAATTGTTAGAAGCGCTTCTGCTACAGTGGAGACCTCATTTGAAAAAGGACTGAAAGATTTTGGGTATTTCCTGATGAAAATTACGCTCTTCCTTTCCATTTTTATATTGGTAATTAATCTCATTAATGAAAAAAACATTGTTGAATCCACTCTTTTTGCACTGGCACTTGCGGTTGGTATGGCACCGGAATTGTTACCCGCCATTACAACTATCGCAATGAGTGCAGGTGCAAGACGTATGCTTGAAAAAAAAGTAATTGTAAAAAAATTATCTTCCATTCAAAACCTGGGCGAAGTCAATTTATTATGCACCGATAAAACAGGTACGTTGACAGAAGGTGTCATTACGGTAGACAGCATTTTGGACGCCGAAGGAAACACAAGTGATTTTACTGCACGTCTGGCATTCCTGAATGCATTTTTTGAAACAGGCTACAGCAATCCGATTGATGAAGCTTTAAAAACAATGAAAATTAGTAGTACCGGTAATGCAAAAAAAACCGGAGAAATTCCCTACGATTTCATTAGAAAGCGCATTAGTATCTCCATATGCGAAGATAACCGGTATCGGATGATTACCAAAGGGGCGTTTGAACAAATAGCAACAATATGCACGACGGTCAGAACATCTGATGGAAACATAAAAAATTTTTCAGAATATCACGATCGACTGGCCTCAGATTATCAAAAATATGGTTTGAATGGCTTTAGAGTCATTGCTTTGTCATATAAAGATGTATCAGCTGAGGGGATTAAAAAGGAAGACGAGGCAGAAATGACTTTTGCCGGCCTTATCCTGCTGCAGGATCCCGTAAAAGAAGGCATAATGGATACCTTAACAGGACTAAAAAACCTGAGAGTGGGTTTAAAAATTATCACAGGAGATAATAAAAATGTAGCCTGCGCCATTGGAAAAAGCATAGGAATTGACAATCCAACGGTCATGACGGGTAAAGAAATGTTATCCATCAGCACAGAAGCGTTACGGCAGCGTGTCAAAAATACACATATATTTTCTGAAATTGAACCACAGCAAAAAGAAAGAATCATCCTGGCCCTTAGAAAAACTTACACGGTAGCGTATTTAGGCGATGGCATCAACGACGTTTCAGCCCTGAATGCGGCTGACATTGGTGTATCTGTAAATAATGCCGTGGATGCCGCCAGGGAAGCCGCCGATATCGTTCTGATGGAAAAGAACCTGTCCGTATTAATTGATGGTATTTATGAAGGTAGAAAAACATTTGCCAACACCTTAAAATATATTTACATCAGCACCGGTTCCACTTTTGGCAACATGTTCAGTGTCGCTGCAGCATCCTTAATTTTACCCTTTTTACCCATGCTTCCAAAACAGATTCTGATAACAAATTTTATTTCCGACTTTCCCTATATGATGATCGCATCCGACAATGTAGATGACGATCAGTTAAAAACCCCGGGAAAATGGAATTTAAAAATTATTAATCGATATATGGTCATTTTTGGAATTCACAGTTCCATATTTGATATTGCCACTTTTCTGATTTTGTTGTATTTCTTAAAAGCCGGGGAGTCTGTATTTCAAACCGGTTGGTTTATCGAATCCGTTTTGTCTGAACTATTTATTTTATTTATCATCCGGACTCATAAATCATTTTTCAAAAGCCAACCCGGAAAATATCTGTATGTAATGAGCATTTTTGGGTTGATATGCACCATAGCCCTACCCTATCTTCCTTTTGCTGAAAACATAGGTTTGGTACCTTTAAGCTGGCAACAATTGTCAGTGATGTTCATCATTGTCTTTTTTTATATCATCACCGCCGATATCCTCAAAGTTTGGTTTTTTAAAAAATATAGCAGCGTAAAAGGGTAAACCGGAATAGCCGGCCCATAATTTTATGGTATAGCCTTCAAAGATAAGAAAAAGCCCCAACGCTTTTGATAAACAGCGTTGAGGCTTTTATGAAAAGCAAATTAAAGTTCTATTTATTCATTAATTTACTTTTGTATAACCTGCCAGGATATAGTTATCCTATTGGATTCGTGAAAGTGTTCCGGTAACTTGTTTGTCCTCAATCGTCCATTTGTAAAGAATCAAACCGGTGATATCAGCATTCCATTCCACATTGATTTCATTTTCCCCTTTCTGGATCAAACGTTTTAATGTCATAATTTCCTGCCCGCTACTGTTAAATAATTGCAGCTTACCCGTGGTGCTGACATCCGAAAATAAATTGAAATTTATACGGTCACTAAACGGATTTGGATATACCTGCACCGTTACCTTAGCTGAATTCGAATTTCTTTTTTCTGTTTCCGGCGTATTTATTGAACCCGGGTCAACAGATAGATTTCCTTTTTTAATGGCTACAAAGTCAACGACAGGCGCTATTTTAGAAACTGAGTCAAGACAAACGGTCAGAGGCAGGACACTGGTTAGAATATCCTCCGGCTTGACAAAGGTGGCTTTTTTATCCAGCAAATACCATTGATGACTTCCGGGTAAAACAGCGATCTGACCGGTTACAAATGACATCAGAATATTCTGATCCTCCACTGTTATTTTGCCATCCTCATTGATGTCAGATGCTAAAAACTGATGATAACTTCCAAAATTTATCTCTCCCAACAAAAATTTGGTCAACAATTCAACATCATTATTATCAATATATTTTTTAGCCTCATCGGTGTATTCACCCGAAACCAACACCGCTTTTTGATGCTGTTTTATACTATCCAGCAGATATTTTCCATCTGCCCCCGTAAATGCCATTTTAGTAGTGTATGTCAGGGTAGAATCTCTGTGTTCTGTTATTTTCCTAACCTGAATGTAACGATACAATTTATAACCGGACAAATTGATAAAGGAGTCCAGTTGAAGTGTGGTCGTCGTATCATAGGTAATATTGTAAGTCACGATTGGCGTTTTATAGGCCATCGTTATTTTTGCTCCTTTTACCGGACTATCCGTAAGGGATAACACGTTTCCTTTTATTTGATAAATGGTATCCACAGGTACTACAGGTTTAGGGTGACAGTCAGGGATATTGGCTCCGTTATTTTGAATAATCACTTCCACCAGACAATAGTTTTGCGCCCCCTTACTATCTGTTACCCACATTTCAACCAGATTTTTACCGATATCATCACAAGTAAACGTCTTGCTGGTTTTTGTAACATCCTTGGAAAAGGAAAACTTAAGTGGGGCATATCCGCAAGCTGATTTACTGCCCTTATCCAAATCCTTGGCCCATAATTCTACCATTCCATTATCCACTTTTCCGTCATGATCCGTATCGACCGGCATTAACGCAGTGATGATCGAACCAATACAATAAGGCGTAGGTTTGGATGCATTGAGCACAACGACATTGGTTGTGCATACCTTTTGTTTATTGCATCCATATTTAATGGACCACGTCACCTTTGTTGTTCCAATGGGATAAAGGCCGGAAATGTTATTACCCTTAGCTGTTGCATATGGCGAATTATTGGTCACAGTAAAGTCTCCGCCACAAACACTTGGATCAATAACCAATGGGTTAACGACAACCTGAGCATTTTTACAATTGAAAGAATTTACCGTAATTTCAGCCGGACAAGTTACCTCAGGTGGTGTTTTACTGATTATATATATCCACTGTACTTTTGTGTAAATACCGTAACCGTTGGTAGGACTATAATTGCACCAGTCCAGAATTTTCCAGGTGCGCATTATTTTTTTGCACTGACTGTTTACTGTAAACACCATATCACTGTATGACCGGCCCAGCATGCTGCATATGTCTGCATTCCAGGTTGGATAATTATACGGCGGCTGTAATTGATTTGGATTGGTATTCGGGTCACATCCTTCCAGCTCAAGGTCCTGAGGCCAGTTAATCACAGGTCCGTCAGGCCCTCCTGATGAAACATAAATGGTTTGGGTACAGGAATGCCATTGCCAGTTATTGTCTTCCACAGTCCACGTACGGGTAATATATCCTACGTTGCAACTGTTCAGATAATAATGCACCACCGCGTTTCCTGCAGAATAAGTGTAGGGTCCGTAGGAATAGGTTGCATTTCCATACATGGACAAATTCCAGAGCTCGTCCGTGCAGTCTACATAAGCATTGGCAGGGCAGTTCAGCATAAATGGCCAAACCACCTTTTTTTCAGCAGCACTCAGGGACTGCTGCAACCAAATTAAAGGTAATAGTATGAAGATCATACGGATAAAAGTGTACGTGTTTGTTTTCATTTTTTGAGACATTTGATTTAATAAAAATACATATTAAAACAAATGTACATATATTTATACATGAATGTATGTACTTTATGATAAAAAAATGAAATTTGGGTGGATTCCCTTATAAAAAAGTACATTTATAATGAATAATTTACATATTACATCAAATTGTAATATAATAATACCCAATAATTCAAAACACCTCGATATTTGATTTTTTGTTTGTTCGGCATCCCTTTCACCCACAGCTTAAACACAACGGTTTACACAATGGAATTGATTGCAGGTAAAACCCGACAAAACCCTTTTTGGGATTACGTTTTAAAAATTTGGAAAAACCAATTTAAGAATAACCTTTGAACCGGGACTAAACCCAAATCACCTGTGGAACTGTGTTTCGATAATGATCAGGGCAAAATACAGGCAAAATCCTGAATTATGTTGGATTCAACTTCAACTCCAGGATTTGGCCTGATTGAAAAACCAGGGCTTATGGCTTTTTGAAACGGACAAAATATCCGGTATGTAGCCTGTCTGATTCCCCCCATTTTTTATGAAAAGACACCTTAAAAAATGTTTTTTCTACAAATATTTTAATATCTTTACCAAGCTTAAGATGAATAAAAAATAGATCCTGTTTTGCTTTTTAAAGTATTTTCAGTTTACAGCTTCACGCTGTACTTTTGATGGAAAAAATCGTCAATACATCGCAACTTTTCTTCTATCTATTCAAAATTTCCTTATAGTTTTAATCCCACATTACTTACATTTTATTTCACAAAGATCAGGGGTTGTCCCGAGGTTGTCCCGACCTTGTCCCGAGGATAAGCCTACTATAAGCCATGGATAAGCCATGGATAAGTGTAGGATACGTTATGGATAACTATAATTAAAAAAAGACAGCTACTACCTGAATATAACATTTATTTTTAAACCAAATTTGGCTTAAACTATAAAAAGAATAAACACTTCCGCATTTCTTATTCTATAAACTATAAAGTAATTTTAAATCTAAAACTTCTCATTTATATCCCACATAATTCTACCCTTTTGTCAACAGATGAATAAAATTTTATAAGTTATTTATTGTGAAAAAAGAATACCATGAAGCCCCGGTAAGTCTATTAATACTTCAGGGATGTAGGTATGAAAAAATGCAATGAATAAAATATAATTATGGGTTCATCTACCTTTTTGTTCCAGTTGTTCCACTCTTTTGATCAGGTTCTCAATCAATTTATTTTGTTTTTCGATGATCATCTGCTGTTCCTGTGCTGCCTTGGTAAGGACAGCAACTACCGGAATTATATTTAATGTTTGAGGCTGAATTGTACCCTTTTCGGTAAGTGCATTTTTTGTACCGTTGACGGCTGAAGGAATTACTTGTTGCAACTCATCAGCAATAAATCCTTCCTGAAGGTTTGGATTACTCAAAAAAACCGAACCATCAGTTTTTTTATATTTAAAATAAACAGGTCTCAATGCCAATACTCTTGAAATGGCATTATTATTAAGCGTTTCAATATGGTCCTTTAATCTGCGGTCAGAAGTAAAAGAGAGTATACCCACATTGGTTTCATCAATCCAAAGTTCGGCATTGCTGCCTGTCCAGTTAATATTAAACGAGTGTGATCCGGTAACGCCTGTTGTTCCTGTCCGGCATCTGTTACCATACGACTTCATTAATCCCGCTACATCTAATTTTTCATCAGGAAGACTAATCCCAATACCAACTGATCCTGAAGTCAAAACCCGGCTTACATTAATATCGCCTAATTGAATAGTATTTGAAGTATTTACAATGGCTTGGGCTCCTATAGCAGTAGCATTAGTTAAATTGTTCAATCCGACATTCGCACCCGCTCCTACCGCAGTATTTAAATTCCCGGAATTATTGAAACTAAGAGCACCAGACCCAATGGCAGTATTATCATTTCCGGATTGATTGGATAATATGGCTCCCCCGCCAACCGCTGTATTGTTGTGCCCGGAAATATTGTTGTTTAAAGCGAACCAACCAAATGCCGCATTTTGATTTCCTGTATCATTATATTCTAATGATGCAGCACCATGAGCTGTATTATGTGTTCCAGTATTGTAAAATAATGAATACCATCCTGCAGCGGTATTTCCTGAGCCCGTGGTATTGGCCCGCAATGAGCCATATCCTATGCCTGTATTACCAAATCCGGATGTGTTACTGAATAGTGATTTTGATCCTATGGCGGTATTTTGAATTCCGCTGTATTCATTTAAAGGATCTAAGCCATTATTAAAAAGTGATGAGTCTCCCACTGCTACAAGATTGGACCTGTTAGCATTACTGAAGAGTGCATCCCGGCCAATAGCAATATTTGAAGAACCGTTGATGTTATTAAATAAAGCCCTGGCTCCGTATGCGACATTGTCACTACCTGAAGTGTTAAAGGACATGGATAAGTAACCATATGCATTGTTATTGTTACCCGTTGTGGTGTTTCCAAGGGCACCGGCTCCATTGGCTGTATTTCTTACGCCAATGGTATTTTTATTTAGTGCAAATGCACCGTGTGCCGTGTTTTCGGAACCCGTATTCTTCTCTAATGAAAATGCCCCTGTTGCGGTATTGTTAAAGCCGGTTAAATTGGTATACAGAGCCTTTGCACCGCTGGCAGTATTACTCTCCCCCGTGCTATTGGAATACAAAGCCTGAAATCCAAGTGCGGTGCTTGCAGAGCCTGTTGTATTTCCATACAAAGCCTTACTCCCAAATGCAGAATTTCTGGTACTATGAATTACCTGATTGGCGCCTGTACCATTATTATAAAGTGCCGAGTCACCAACGGCAACGAGGTTGCTTCGGCTGGTGTTAAAGTATAATGCACCCGACCCCACAGCAGTATTACTATACCCATTTGTATTTGTAAATAGGGAATAACGCCCAATAGATGTATTATCACTTCCGGAATTACCTTCAGCCAGAGCAGCAGATCCAATAGCTGTATTGGAGTTGCCGTCATTATTAGCAAGTGAACCGGCTCCCATGGCTGTGTTATCAAATCCGGTTGTATTGGATGTTAAAGCAGCAGCACCCATGGCAGTGTTATTATAACCTGCCGTATTTCCTAAAAGTGCTGTGTATCCGGTGGCGGTATTATTATAGCCTGTTACATTGTCATAAAGCGAACGCCATCCGGTAGCTGTATTATTATAACCGGTTGTATTTGAAAATAATACTTTTGACCCTAACGCCGTGTTAAACGAGGCATGGGTTGGCAATGTAGCCCCTATTCCATTATTAAATAAAGAAGAATCCCCTACAGCTACCAAATTATTACGTATCGTATTTTTATTTAAAGAATATGTTCCGATAGCAACGTTGGAGTAGCCCGTGGAATTAAAACCCAATGATGCAAATCCTTGCGACGTGTTGCCGCTTCCTGTTCCATTTTGTGCCAGTGAACCAGCACCTGATGCTGTATTATTGGCACCCGTAACTGTGGTGTTTCCACTGGACAATCCTAAAAATACATTTCCATCAGGATGAATCGTTCCGGCATCCATATTGTTCACTTTAAACCGTAAAGGTTGATTATCGGTGGTACCAATAAAATGAATATTTGCATTTGTTCCGGTATTGCCCGTGAGCGCCCACCTGCTGTTTAAACTTCCATTCGATATCTGAACCCATCCTCCGGTCATATTTGAATCGAAAAACCAAAAACTATTTGTGGTTGCGTCAAAGACCAGCAATCCGGTTACCGGAGATATAATAGCTACCCTTTCAGCAGTGGTTAAACGTGGTACAAGAATGCCTTTATCTGTGGCACTTATATCCAATATGGCACTTGAATTTGGTGTCGTTGTTCCTATTCCTACATTTTGTCCAAATGAGGACAAAGACACTAAAAAGCAACATAACCATAAACTAAACATCAGTGATTTTTTCATTTATCCGTGTTTTGACTTTTATTTGAAATATTATTACACCATAACCAATTCAAATATAACACATAAACCGATTGATGCTACTATTTCAAAACATTATTTTATACAAAACCAGAAACTGTTTTAAACAATGCATCAAAATTTTAAAGCTATTATAAAGCCGGAAAGGCTTGAACTTTAAAATTCAGGGAGGGAATCAAAGATAAAAAAGATTTTAGAGAAAAGTCGGGACGACTGGATTCGAACCAGCGACCCCTAGCACCCCATGCTAGTGCGCTACCAATTGATAATCAAATATTTATGTAATTTTATAAAATACCTACTTTTTATATGGATACCTAAACAGATACTCATTTGATTTAATAAAGAACTTTTATTTTTATAGAAACTTTGTAAATTTAACAATAATCCACCATTATATCTAGTATTTTAGTACCATATTTTATATTAATTTTCTCTTTTTTGGTTATTTATAACCCATTCTTGTGCGTTCAAATAGTTGATCATAAAATTTAGAAATGGTTTATCCCTTGAGATATCCAATCTTATATTATACCCCGCAGATACTTCTAGAAACCCTGATGCAATATGTGTTGCATTGAGATATTTAACTAACGGGAGGTGTGTTTCAAAATAGGGTTTTAATACTTTTACCCATGTAGGAATAAGATGTGGTTTACTAATTTTATACTCCTCATAACAATCATTTGATTCCTGAATATTTATAAATGCACCATTAGGAAGGTAGGTTAGAATCAAATCAATAGTATCATATAACTTAATGTAAGGTAACATGGTGCGATACTCGAGGTACTTATCTTTCACTTCTAAAAACACTTCATCATATATATTAACCCAATCTAAAATATCATTGTAATATAAAAATGTTATATCCTTTAATCCTTTTCCTTGTTTCAGAGTAGATAGAGCTGCTTCGCATTTTTGAATATTGATGTGAAAATCTACACCTCCTACAAACCCTATTTTATCCTCCTCATATATGTTCATTTTTATCTGGTCCTTTATTACATTTCCATTACTCAATTTGAATTCCTTGCATTGAAATATATCTGTTACCTTATCATCTTCAACATTAATAATTAAACTCATATATTTCCCAGATACCATACCACGGAAAGTAATACCAGGTGAATTGCAATTTACACACAAAGATGAACCACAAACTCCCTTTACCGGTACTAATTTAATTTCACCACATTCTTTTCTAAAGTAATCAAATACTTCTGATATTCTGGAAATAAAATCTGTTTTAGAAATATCGTTATAGGTTCTATTTTCATCCAGAAGTTCATTTAATAATTGTATATCCAGATTTGCTATACAATGAACTATTTGATTGTAGGATGTACGCACAGTGATGGTATTTTTAGCAAATATAGATTAAAATAATTTCAATTTCCCCCTTTTTCCTCCTAACCTAATAGTTATTTATATATATTTACATTATTATATATAATTAAGAAAAAACTTATGGGATTATTTCAAAAATCTGTGTTAAAAAGTTATTTATCTGTTCTGGAAGGTTCAATTGTTGCTGCAGCATATGAGGAATACAAAAATTTTTTCTATAACCCCATCACACAACAAAACATTAGAAACGCAAAAGAAGAACAGTTTCAAGAAGGTTTTCTAAGGGAGTTATTTGTAAAAATAATGGGATATACCATTAATCCTGAACCGGGTTATAATCTAACTACAGAACAAAAAAATATATCAGATAGTAAAAAAGCAGATGGTGCTATTATTATCAATGATAAAGTAACGGGGATAATTGAATTAAAGGGTACCAACACAGTTGATTTGGGCAAGGTGCAACAACAAGCATTTTATTATCTGAGCGCACATCCCGAAGCAGTTTATGTTATTACTTCTAATTTTGAAAAACTCCGCTTTTATATCCAAAAATCCAATGAATATGAGGAGTTTAATCTGTTTATGCTCACCCAGGAGGAATTTAAACTGTTGTATCTATGTATATCTTACCAGAGTATCAGTAATGGATTACCACTTAAAATAAAACAGGAATCGGTTGTAAAAGAAGAAAATATAACCAAACAATTATATAAAGATTACAGTAATTTTAAACAGGATCTGTTCAGTAGTTTATGTGATTGGAATACAGGATTAGATAAATTAACTTTATTTAAAGCATCGCAGAAGCTGATTGATCGGTTTTTATTTGTGTTTTTTTGTGAGGATAATAATGGGTTGCTCCCTGCTAACTCAATATCAGAAATAATAAAACACTGGAATAAGTTACGTGAAATGGATGAATACCGTCCATTGTATGATATATTTAAAAAGTATTTTGAATACATTAATAGTGGAAGAGCTGCTGCAGGAGATAAACAGGAGATATTTGCATATAATGGTGGATTGTTTAGTACAGATACCCTCCTGGACCAACTGATAATAGAGGATAATGTACTTTATACCCACACACAAAAGTTATCAACTTATGATTTTATAAGTGAAGTAGATGTAAATATACTGGGACATATATTCGAACACTCACTCAATGAAATAGAAGAAATACAAGCAGAGCTGGAAGGTAATCCGGTAGATAAATCCAAAACAAAAAGAAAAAAGGATGGGGTATTTTATACTCCCAAGTATATCACAGAATACATTGTGGAAAACACGGTAGGTAAACTCTGTATGGATAAAAAAATAGAGCTTGGGATTGATGAAGATGAATTTATTAAAGCGAAAAAACCAAATGAACGTAAACCACTACTTGAAAAACTCAATCAATATAAACAATATGTTTTATCACTTACAATATGTGATCCTGCATGTGGTAGTGGTGCTTTTTTGAATCAAGCATATGTTTATCTGCAAAAAGAACATCAATATATTTCAGATTTGGAGAGTAAACTCTTTGATGCACCCATCACCATTACAGATGTTAGTGCTGATATATTGGAAAACAATCTATTTGGGGTAGATATCAATGAAGAATCGGTAGAGATAGCAAGATTAGCGCTATGGTTGCGTAGTGCTAAAAAAGGTAGAAAACTAAATAACTTATCCAAAAATATAAAGTGTGGTAACTCTCTAATTGATGATCCTAAAGTAGCAGGAGATAAAGCATTTAAATGGGAAGAAGAGTTCCCACAGGTGTTTGCTAATGGTGGGTTTGATGTAGTGATTGGAAATCCACCTTATGGAGCTAAAATAGAAAAAACAGAGATATCTTTTATCTCAAAGAAATATGATTATTCTTTAACTGGAGAAGTTGATACATACATCGTGTTTTATTTTGCTTCAAGCCTTTTACTAAAATATGGTGGAATATTAGGATTTATAACTCCAGATACATGGTTGACTATTTCAAGAGGTAAAGGATTAAGAAATTTTATTGCTAATAACTATTCTATTTACGATATTCATGATAGGTACAAACCATTTTATGATGCAAAGGATACAAGATGTCACACTGTAATTTATTTTAATATTAAAAGTTTAGACTCACAAAATTTAGTATCCATTATAGTAGTTGATAATAACCAAAATATAATTAAAAAATATTTATTAAATCAAACTGAGTTTGAGAATAAGGAAGTTTGGAACTTGTATACTTCTCCAAATGAGCAAAGCATTTTTAATAAAATGTTTACAAATTCAGTAAATTTAGATACTCTATACAATCTAAAATATGGTTTAAGAACAGGAGATAATACAAAGTTTTTAACTAAAAATGTGGTTGAAAGTGAACTAGGAATAAAAATTGCTCGTGGTTCAAATATTGAAAGATATTATTTTAATTGGCAACCAGAATATTTAATATCAAATAATAATTTACCTGGTAGCTACTTTGAATACGAATTACTAAATAGCCCCAAAATAATTATTCAGTACGTCAGAACGAATAGTACTGATATTAGGTCTAGGTGGCTGGAAGCAACAATAATTGAAGAAAAGAATTTTATTCCATTAAACTCTACTTCGTTTATTTATCTAAAAAATATTGAGCATTCATTAAAATACTTGTTAACAATAATATCTTCAAATCTGATGAATTATTATTATAAATCCCATTACACGGATGTAAATGTGAAACCAATATATTTATCTAAACTTCCTGTATTATCAATTTCAGAATCTGATCAAATTCCATTTATATTGTTAGCCCAAAAAATGATTGACTTTAATAAAGAAAGAAAAATAAAGGAGAATAAATTTCTATCTCGTATCCAAAGTAGCTTTGAATTAGAAAACATCACTGGAAAGTTGCAGAAGTTTTACGAGTATGATTTTAAAACCTTTGTGGGAGAGCTAAAGAAACAAAAAGTAATACTTTCTCTAAAGGACCAGGATGAATGGGAAGATTATTTCACCTCCTACAAACAAGAAATAAATACGCTGCAAGCTGAGATAAATAAAACAGATAAGAAGATAGATCAGATGGTATATGAGTTGTATGGGTTAACTGAAGATGAAATTAAAGTGGTGGAAGGGACCAATTAAAAAATACAAAAATGTCTGGAACAAATGTAACATATATTTTAGGAGCTGGTGCTAGTTGTTACTCACAACCATTGGTTTCCGACATGAAAGAAAGGATGAAGTGTTTAATTGCTCTCTTAAACCCAAATAGCAGGTTTCACAAGTTAAATATTGATAATGTATTTAAAGGCAAATCAGGTGATTTATACCTAAAATACTATCCTATTGTAGAAAAAGCAAATAAACATTTTACACCTGATACTTTTGCAAAAAAATTATCTTTAACAGAACAAATTGATGATTTAATAATACTTAAAGAGTTTCTAAATCTGTATTTTTTATTTGAGCAGGATTATTTATACAACGCTTATAAACAGTTTCCTGAGTTTAAACCTGTATACAGTAGTGAATTAACTTTAGAAGAAAGAGAAAAAGTTATTAAGAAGCAAAAAGATATTTTTTTTTGGGATAAAATAAAGACACCTATTGATTACAGATATGATGTGTTTCTTGCAACCTTGCTTGAAAATAAAGGTAATACAGAAATACCAAAGTTATTACTTCCAGAAAATTATAACATTATATCCTGGAATTATGATAACCAATGGGAATTTGCATATAAAGAATATGCTACAGATTTAAAATTAAATGAGATTAGTAGAAGATTAAATATAAATTATGGATATGATGGTCGTAAATCGCACATTTTAAAGGTAAATGGATATTGTAACTGTTGGGATGATGAAAACGATCAGGAACTTACTTTGTATACAGCAATAGAAAAATTACTTAGAGGTGAAAATATAAAAAACACTATAGAGTTTGCGTGGGAGGGTTCAAAACCGCAATATGATGTTATACATAAAATTATAGAAAAAACAGAAATCATAGTAATTATTGGATACTCCTTCCCAAATTTTAATCGTGACGTTGATAAAACCATTTTCTCAAATTGCAAGGTGGGTACAACACATGAAATTATTATTCAAGTTCCTGAAAAATATGAGTATGAAAAAATCAAACAAAGAATACAAACCATAAAAAATATAACAGATTCAGCTTTTAAGCATATTCCTGATGCTGATCAGTTTTATATACCATTATAATATATAAGTATTAAACTATAAAAGAAAACATACCTTCTAAAAAGCGATAAAATATTATTGCTCATTATTATTATGCACCATTTCCCAACAGTATCATGTTTAAATAATATCCTGAAAGTTAAAAAATTTATACTACAGGGCTATTTCTATTTCTGATGGATGCATTGGTAAATTTTGGATAAGAAAAAAAAGTTGCAATACTTTACCCTACCCCCATTTACATATCTATACATATAATATATATAAGGATATATACCATTATGATAGGAGAAAAAAGGAGTAAAATATCATAATTTTACACCCTTTCTCCTTCTAAACCTATTATTGCACTCCCGGTATGGACCAATCTTCTTCTTTTATAGATGGTTCGATTCCTATCATTGTGGTCAGAGTATTTTTCATTTCTTCGAGTAATACATCTTTAAATTCCGGATTGGTAGCTATAGCATCATGGATGGTAAGTAGCGGGATATCTGGATATTTATCTTTCATATCTCTACATATTACATCCAGCATAAGATAACTTTCTATTGTTTGGAGGGTTATTGCTAAAATATTTTTACTCTGTGGAATTCTTCTTGATTCACTCTCTCTTCGAGTATGTGTAAATAATCTATTGATATCTTCAAATAAGGTAGCTACCTGCGGAAATTGTACTCTAAAGAAATCTCTCACGAGAGTACCATATTTTGTAGGATTAAAAAACAGTTTGAAAACACAATTTTTACCATGCTTCCTACTATAAAAAATATTTTTGTTCTTTATTATAGAATGCAAAACCCCTATATTAGTTGCAATATATTCATAAATATCGCCACTTTGCACCAACTTAATATACTTTTGGGTTGATGGCAATATGTTACCCTTTTTATAGTTTCGAATACGCTTCATAATATCCTGGAACAGGGGTTGGTCCTTTTGTTTTATCTTAGAAAAACATTTTATTAGTAGCATATTAAGTTCAGGATCTAAAATTCCTTTGGTAAAAAAGAATGCAGAAATAAATGGTTGAGAATTTTTAAGATCACAACTAATAATATTTTTACCCTTTAATCTCAAAAAATGGCGACATTCACTTTTAACACTTAATACGGATGTATGTAACCTAAAGCTTGTTTTATCCTGATTGAAGTAAACCCTTTTTTGATCTAATTCGTTTAGTGATGCGTACCAGGTATTACATTTTCTTAAAATTTTTGGATATATATAACTCATTTTATCATCTTCAGATAGATTATTAAAATGTGTATAACTACCATTTCGACTTGATATTAGTGTTTCTACCACTGATTCATAACCAATATTAATCATGCTTCTATAGATGTATTCCTTTGCTTCATTTTTATCGGTTAAAGTAACAGATAATATATCCTGATATAGCTCCGGATATTTTTCAATAGCTATTTTTTGTTCCTTAACAGTTTTGTAAAGGTTGTTAAAAATTGCTGCACCAAATTTGGAGTTTCCCCTGTGGTCAGTTATAGGATACTCTTTTAAAGGAGCATTTAAATAATGCGGAGTTAATTTATATCCAATAGATTTTTCATCGGTTATATAATGGTAATCAGATATAATAACCCCAGAATCTATAAGAAATTTCATATACTCGTTATAATCCTTCACGTATTGCTGAAGTATTTTAGCTGGAATAAGAGCATTCCCTTTTTTACTTAATCTTCTTGCTTTTTCAGCTTTATAGTAAGCATTTATTAGCAAACTGATTATAACAGCGCATTTTTCTCCCTGTGTATATAAATTATCGTTACATTGTTTTACACAAGGTGGATTGTTTGCTAGCAAAGTAAGAATCTCCAAATTTTCAGGTATAAGAACAAAATGAGTTTTATAGGTAGATGGTTTTGGTGATTTTGGTGTTTTTATTTGACTTACTACTTCTGTGTTGTGTGAAGTTAAAAGTTTATTTTGGGATCTATTTGCATCAGATAAAATCAATAATGAGGTAATCATATTTTTGTTTTATAATTAAAAAAAATAATAAGTAAAGAAAATGCACTTTCAGATTAAAAAAATACAATGGAGCGTATTTGAAACTAAAAAATCAAGAGTAGGTTAGAATTAATCGCAGAACAAAAAGGAGTTAATATTATAAATATTAGTACTTATATTTCTCAAATACAGTACAAATATACACAATTATATTGAAAAACACGTAATTTACTCCTTTTATTTGCTATCATAATGGTAAATATATATAGATAATATAGATGGGTATGGATAAGTATAATATAGTTGAACTTGATGGAAAGGAATATGTAGCTCCAAGGGATATAGAGTACAAAATGGTAGATAAAAACCAATTTATATCATGTGGATATGATGTGATACAATCCGATGTGGTCCCAGATAAAGAGGGATATGTAACCACTGATTTGTTAACAAAAATAGATATAACTAAAAAATCTACTGATGTAATAAATGTAGCTACCGGGAGTGGTAAAACTACTGCTATATATCAGTTGATAAAAAAAATATTATCGGAAGATAACAAATCTGTTATTATTATGTCTTCCCCTTTCATAGCATTGGTAGAAAAGGATATGAGAGAGCTAACCAGTGATAAATATGGTATTGATGGTGGAATTATTACCAACTACAGACATCTGAATGAAGAAATTAATAAAAATGATGATATCAAATTTAGTTTTGTGGATAAAATATTAACACAATATATTGATAATCAAAGAATACATATAACCACAATAAATGCCTTATTAAGAAATCCTGGAGATACAGCATTTGAACAAAAAATCTTTAAAACAAATTATTTCGTCAACTTGCTGGATTTTTGTGAGAAAAGGGAGTTGAGGGTATATATGTTTTTTGATGAGATACATGCATCTATACATAACTTTAAGAATGAATTTATACACTACTTAACTATGTGGAAAAAAGTAGTGCATAAATGTATCGTATCTACAGCTACCTACACCGAACCTGTAAATATTGTGATCAAACATTTAGCATATCTAACAGATGATAACATCCATATCCTGGAATCCAATAGAGTAAAAAGAACAGATGTATCTCCCCTGGATATGGTATTTTTTCCTGAAGAATATAGCTTAAAGAAAAATAAAGACCTGATACAATATTTACAAATATGGATAAATGGATACATCCTTCCTGATACTCATTTTCATATGATATGTTACTCTAAAAAGCTTGCAAAGATTATATATGATGAGTTAGAAGGTTTATATCCAAATACCCAATTATTAACATCAGAAACGAAAAAGAAAGATGTAGTATTTAATCAAACAAAAAATAACATCGGGACCAATTTTTCTACAGGGGTTGATATTACTAATCCAGGTGATTTGCTGGTTGTTATATTTCCTTGTAAGTATAGTGATGAGTTAATCAAAGGAGAAGAAGGTATATTTTATGATGGATTACCTACTATACTACAATCCGTAGCAAGATTGAGAACAAAAGGAAGGATATTATTTACAATACCACCTTTAAAAGCAATGATAAAAAGTGATATGTGTGAAAAGCTTCTTAAAAATATTCCATACTTCACCTATGATGGTTATATAAGCAGATATAATCTACCCAATATGCATGAAGAACAATTTTTGAAATACGATTACCATATTTTAAAAAGTCATTTGAAAAAGAAAACAAATTTTGTTAATAATAAAATATATGATTATGAATCTAAAATAGCAGAAATAAACAACGAAAGGAAAAATAAACAAAAACCGGAAGTAGTTAGACCCAAAATACAATTTCCTGAAGAAAGTACATTTATACTTGAAAAAGGACAGGAATATTTAAAATATATAAGCTTTAAATCAGGGAAGTTTATAACCCCTTATGTTGTATGGGCAGCTCTTCATGATCAATATATAAACTGTACTCTGGATAAAATAGTATATCTGGATAGAAATGTAATTTTTATCGAGTTCGAAACCGGTAAAATAAGTATGCAACTGATGAATTATTATATGAATCATAACAAAGGAGCTCATATTCTTAATTTTAAAGATTATTTTGCTGTAATAAAAAAGCAGCTAACAACGATAGATATTATTGATAAAAAAAGTGGATTAACAAAACAAAATAAAGTACATCTAAAACTGGATGGAATTAATATATCTATATTTAAACTTATAATAAAAAATGATTTCTACTTTGCAATGGTAGATTGTTATTTTAAGCTATTCTATCCCAAAATAGCAGTTGAGATAACGGATCGGAAAAGTTATTTAAAATTTGCATTAGCACATGCTAATAGTTATAATAGTGCCGCAGGTACTTTCTATAATAAATTAAATAGTATTATAGATGGTTTTATACAACACCATCAAGGTAATAGGTATAACTTAACACAAATTGTAGCTCTCCCCTACTTTAGTGATTTAGTAATCCATTCAATATTGGATATCATAGGTACAATAAAAGAGGTTGATGAAATTATAAATGTGCAAACAAATGAATTAAATGGGTCATTCTGGAATTTCAAAAAAAGAACCAAAATAGCAGTTGTTGGTAATTTTGTAACAACATTTATTACTAAAACTAACAGAGATAAAATAAATTCTTATCTCATTACTGATAGGATTTAAATTGCAGTAAAGTGACATTAATACTATTAGTTATATTTAAAGGGAAATGTATGAGTGTCACTAAAAAATGAACTTTGGGTGATTAGGATAATGTTATATTGTCGATGGATATTTTTTAAAGAAACACATACAAGAGTATTAATCTCAAGATTCCATAGCAAAAGGTCTCTATTTCTTATAATTAGACTTATCCTTGTATTCTTGGTAAAGCATTGAAATAAAACCAACAATTATAATAGTTATAAATAAAATAGTAAAACCAGGGTCATCTTCAAACGAATGATATAGGTAATCATATATCAAAAAAATAATAGTATAACTACCCAAACCCAATTTTGCTCCAAAAAAGGATATTTCCATCCATGTCATGGAAACTCCCAAATACTTAAGTAGATAAAAGAAAAGAATAATAATACCAACACAAAATGAAAAAATGTATCCATCGGTATAGAGCTCATAAAAGAGATATGCTAACCCACTTAAAAGAAAAAAAAATACTAATCCAATAATAACATATCCAAGAAGACCTAATTTTTTTTTCTCTTTCATGTTTAACTAAGATGCTATCTTCAAAATTAATAAATAGTGTAGAATAAGAATTGATATATGTACTTCTTTAAATTTTATTACTTTTATTTCTCAAATAATTAAAAATAAAAAATAACAAAAAAATAGCTATAATAATAAGAATTATCCATTTACCTAAAAAAAAAACAAAACTTATAACTGCTTTAGCAGCACTTTTTTGACCAAATAAATATAATAAAAAGAATAATACCAACCCAGATATTAAAAATTTATTTAGGAGACTCATAAAAATGCACTTTTATTAATTATTAAATCTTTTTCTAACCTTTCAGAATTTTCTCTATTTCATCAAGCTGTATATTAATATCATCTAACTCATCATTTATTTGTTTTTGTTCATTCATGTAACTTTCATCATTGTTTTTTGTAAAATCAGAAATATTGCACCCCAACTTTAACAAAAGTTTTTCCAAAATTACATCTACCAATATATCATTTAATCCATATGAATATGCAATATGTCGAATAATTACATATTCATTCTCATGAATATGACCATCAACAATAGCAACTGAAAATAATTGTCTCACTTTTAGAACTTTATCTTCAAGTGTTTTAGGTATTAAGGGTGGTATGACTTTAATATTTTCAACAATTTTATCAAATTCATTTACACTTAATCCACTTTTTTCAGCAATTGTACAAATCAATTTGTACTCATTTTCATCTATTTCACCGTCAGCATTTGCTACTATTAACAAATTAGTAATGTGATTTTTAAGGAGATCACTTTTTTTATTAGAAAACAAATCTAACAGTCCCATTTTAAGTATTTTATTACAAATATAATTGAACTTATCATATATGATAACCTTACGGGCTCAATTATTTAAAAACTTCGCAGATAATTTATATCTGCAATGGATAAGGATACAATCCTAAAACATATAGGTACCAATATAAAAAATATCCGGGAATCAAAAGGTATATCTCAACAAAAATTAGCAGCAGATTGTAATTTTGAGAAATCTAATATGAGTAGGATAGAAGCAGGAAACACAAACCCCACAATAATTACATTGTACAAAATAGCTGTTGCACTGGATGTGGATATAAGTGATATTTTTAGAAATATTTAATCGTGTTATAAAATAAAACTTGTAAGTTTTTAAAATTAAGTGTTTTTAAATTAAATTATATTATTTATAAACTTGATCTTTACTAAAAAACTCAAATGAATATCACAGATTATCCAATTTTTCGATTATCTCGGGTAGCTATTACTAAAATACAATCCTTTTTTAAGGATACAAAAAATAGAATTACGAAGGTATCACCTTCGACGAATGAACGTAATAATGAAATTCATTTAAATGAATTAATAAAACTTATAAAGAGAAATAATAAAAAAGAGGAGAACTAATCCCCCTCTTTCTTTGTGCTTCTTTTCAGTGGTTTGTTGATATAGCAGTAACCGTCTCAAAAGAACTGGTACTAAAAAATACAGCATAACTGCTATCTGATCAGATTTAAAAAAGAGCTCCATACTCAGTGACATTATTCCATATATAATTATGGAGCTATCTATGATAATAAAATAGAATCTGTTGATAATTAAGAGGATTACAATACAGGAGATCAAACATCTATATAAAAATAATAGATACTCACTACTCCATCAAATACCACGATGGTGTGGTAGCATCCAGTGATTCTATAAGGTGTGTAAAGAACTTACCAACTTGTACATTGTTATCAATAATGGTATCAATATAGGATGTTTTAAGTGCTCCTGTAAACAGGTTGTAAAGGGACCAAAGATTAATATTCCCATCTGATACACCAAAATGCTGATCCTGAAAATATTGTTTTGATATTAAAGAGAGTTGGGTATCATTTAAACCGGAAGGTATCAATACCTGTTTTCGATCTCTGGGAAGGTAATTATATAATCTGCATTTACCCAAAAAGTGTGCAAACTCTCGCTCAGATAGTGTGTATTGGTGTAACTTTTGAAGAAAATTCAATTGTAACTCCGGATTATAAGCAGATATCAAGTTATTAATAGAATATCCTAATGCATCTAATGAATTTACCATAATACAATCTTTAAACCCATCTGACCATACACACAAATTACTGCATACTTTTACCTGAAATCCAATAAAAAAAGTAAAATGTTGCAACGCATTTCCACTTTTATTGAGATTATCTTTATTGTATGCTTTTACACCACCAATAACCAGCTTTAGTTCCTTACCATTCACCATTTTTGTTATAGAAGGAATAAGGTAAATAAACATCATGCGTTCATAATATAGCGTTTCTTCGTGTGGTAAAAGTTCATGTGCTGTTTTATTTCGAGCTGATGGAATTCTCCCTTTAACAGGATGTGAAACCCGGATATATGGTCCCATAATATCATTTTTGTGGATAGAAGATATAATATCATGGGTAGTGTAAATAAACTGATGCTGACTAATTAGCGCGTGATTATCTTTAGTAAATACAGGAATAATATGATTCTGTTCCATTTCAAAAAGAGTTACAGGTAGTGTATTTGCTTCTATAAAAGGAAGATCTATGTTATCGGTTTTAGAAGGTGTGTTAATGATTAATGTTTGCATTTCCATTTTGGATTATTTTAGTTTGGTTAAGAATATTGGAAGTTAAAAGTGCTTTTTTTGCTAAAAACTCCGCTTCTAATATCGGATAATATCCAGAGTATGATTTATATACTTCAGTGAGTTGCTGCAAATCAATAGCATTTTCAATATACTGTTTTACTTTTGCTACAGATATTCCGGAATTACACCATTCAGCTATTTTGTTACCAATATCAGGAGAAATAATAAATGGTGGTACATCAGTAAACAACCCTGTTCGATCTTTGGAACTGGTAGTATAATGATGAATATCCAATTCCAGTACAATCGTAAATTCATAATCTATCCCATCTTTTTGAATACTTTTCATACCTACTTTTTCAGGTACCATTTTCCCATTACCTTTATCCTGTAGTACATAATCCTGTTTTACACGAATTGTAGCAATAATATGTGCAGTAGAGGAAAGTATTTTAGAAATGAGATTATTTAATCTGGGTGTAATTTTGGACCAATTTGTAAAAGAATTACCAATCAATCCCGCATGAAAATCCAACAAATACTCCCAACAATGGGATAAAGAATCAATAATAATACACTGTATACCTTCTTTTTCAGCTAATTCGATGGCTTCAATATATCTCTCAGGTGTAAAAGGTTTAACTAAAGGAAGTACCAAATAATCCCCAAGATGTGCATATAAATCAGCACTACTATTTTCTGTATCAATTATACATACTTTGGATAAATCACCTACCAATCCTTTGGATAGCAAAAGTGCGCTAAAAGTTTTACCACTCCCTGATGGTCCCTGTAACGCTAATTTTATTTTAGCTTGTTTGCGTTCAGCTTTACGAATGTTCATAATATTTTAGAATTTAGATGTTAAAAAAAAAGGGAGCACTCCATTACTGAAATACTCCCTTAACATTGTTGGTAACGATGTTTAAGCTTCCGCAAACGCGTGTTTACCGTTACTGCTAAATGCATTTAAATTAGGAATAAGTGGTTGCACTGTTGGTTGAACTGTAACCACTGTTTGATCTGTAGGAGAGTAAACATATCTGTGGGATAATGTAATCTGCTCTCCAGTTTCCGGAACTGTGTAATCATAAGAATTGCATTGTTCTTTTTGAATACTACCAGGTAATTGTTTACCAATCATAAGTGCAGCAGTTTTTTCATCGAATGTAGAAGAAATACTGCAAGTGCGTGCGGTAGCATAAAATCTACCTGTTTCCTTTGATTGCACCATCTCTAAATCTCCTTGTAGGATAAGTGATACAAATGAAGTTCCATCGCTGTTGTTACGAACAGCATAATTTGAAATCGTTACCATAATGATAAATTTTATAAGTTAAAAAAAATAAAAGGGGGGACATCTTTTCCACCCAAGGTTTAGGTGGGGGTGTTGTGGTAGGAGGTACTAACAAACATTAACACTATGATTGAAGTTGGAATAGGATTTACCTTGTAGGAAGGGATGATACTATTATACAATTACTAATCTAAATGCGATTATCTTAGTAAGTTTAGGGAGTAATAATTGATAAAATTAATATATTCACGCTTTAAATAATGATATAATATTCATGATACAAAAAGTATTCATATTGATTATAATGTTTAATATTTCAGTATTAAACAAAGTCTATTGTAATTCAGATTCAATTCCACTTGCAAGTCTCCCAATAAGTGTAGGAATGTTTGAATCTATTTTTTCAATTACAACAGATACATTAAGTGGAACAGCATTTATTTATACTCATAATAATAAACAATATTTGATAACGGCAAAGCATATCTTTAAAAAAAAAATAAATCATGAAGATTTAGTTTTTTACAATCTCAATATAAACAATATTAATGAACCATTTAATGGTAATATATATTTTCACAATAATGAAAATGTAGATATTGCAGTTATAAAATTAACTAATCCAATTTCAAAAACGAATTTAATTAATAACGATGGATTTGCTATTTTAGGTTCTGATGTGTTTTTTTTAGGTTATCCGTTAAATCTAAAATTAGGTACAAATTTTAATGGAAATAAAATTCCGCTTGTAAAAAAAGCTATTTTTTCTGGATCACTTGAATTTAATAATTGCAAGATTTTAATACTTGATGGATTTAATATTGAAGGATTCTCAGGAGGACCAGTTTTTGCATTAGATTATAAAAAGAATAAGTACTTTTTACTCGGAATGATTAATGGATATTTTAATAACTCAGTCAATCAAAATTCCGGTATTATTTATTGCCATTATTCAGGTAGTATTGATGAAATAATTAATTCACTAAAAAACTAAAGAATTAAGTAACATTAAAAATATTGTATAAGTTATTCACATGCTGTTCAAGTAAATCGTTTGTAACTTCTGCGTAGTGCTTTTCAGTAATCCTGGTATTTGAATGTCCAAGTAAAGAAGATGCTACCTTCAAGGGAATATTATTACCTAGCAACACTGTTGTAGTAAAGGTTTTTCGAGCAAGATGGGTACTAAGATTAACATTAAGATTTAAATATGCTGCTAGCTCTTTCAGATTCTTATTGTACTTCTGATTGCTCAAAACTGGAAGTTTACCATCATATTTATTCCATATAATTTTCGCAGGTGGTAACATGGGTATAAGAAAACTTCGTTGTGTTTTTTTACGCTTCATATGAATCCATGTGATGTTATTTTTAATAATGAGATTACTTTTTGAAATTGAAGCAATTTCAGCATATGCTAAACCACTGTAACAGGAAAATATAAAACAATCCCGCACATTAGCGAGTTTCTCAGGTAGGTTATTTGCAGTTTCAATAACATTTAACTGATCCTTGGTTAAATAAACAATCTCAATTATCACACTTTTTGCTTTATGCAACATCCAGGGATCTCTATCCAGGTACTCATGTCCCATTGCGTATTTTATAATTTGTTTGAGCATTTGGATAGATTTATTTACTGTAATCTGCTTATGTTTAAATATAATCAAACAATATTCTTCATATTCCAAGAGATGCTTTAATTTAAGTTCATTTATAGGGATGTCATTCCTATTATAAGTTTTCTTAAAAAACACTTCTATTGTATTGAAAATAGTAATAAATTTCTGAACTGTCCGATAAGTATATTGCTCTCCTATTTGTTTTTTAGCACTGGTAATAAAAATATTATAAATTTCAAGGAAACCCGCTGCAGTATTAGGAGCAATTACATTGGATTTTCCATTTAGTACTTCCACTATTTTATCCAAATTTATAGTTAAATCATTTGAATAAATTTCAAAAAGTAACTTATGGAGCTTTTGTTTCCAAATTTCAAACAAGTTATTGTTCAAATCATCTTTAGAAGTTATCCTTAATTTAGATGCATCCCAATATTTAGGATTTACGGAAATCCCTGTGGATACAAGTTTAATTTTTTTTTCAAATATTAGTTTACAATATAGCGGTGCAGTACCCTTATTGTTAATCTTTGATTTGTAAATAAATAGTTGATAATGTATACTTCCTATTTTCATAAATAAATGATTTAGGAGTACTGCAGGGTTCGAAGATAAAGTAGATACCTTTTTGGATACTTAAATGGGTACTTATTTTACAGAAATAACAACCCAAATTAAATAAATAACATTGATATTCAATATATTAAAAGTATAATCAGTCGGGACGACTGGATTCGAACCAGCGACCCCTAGCACCCCATGCTAGTGCGCTACCAGGCTGCGCTACGTCCCGAAAGAAGGCAAATGTACGTTTTATTTTATAACTAAGGTAGTTGAAGTAGAAAATTCCTCTGAAAGCGTTTCTTCAATATCTGGCAACTGTAATTTTGTTTATCTTTACCATTTACAATTTATCCGTTTAAAATGTATATTAAATATCTGGTTGTTCTGTTATCCCTTTATTTTCTAATCGGCAATGTCAATGGCCAAAAGGGCTTCCCCGTCAACGGCTTTGTATTCGACGATCAGGAAGTACCCAGAATAGATATTAAAATGCATGCCGACTCCCTTTCGGCGCTCCTCGCTTCAGAAAATATCAACCAGGACCATGAATATCCTGCAGATTTTTTTTGGAAAAATGGTACAGTTACAGATACTGTTTTAAATGTTGGTATTCGACTCAGAGGCAATACATCCCGGTCTTCAGCAAAAAAATCATTTAAAATCGTGTTTAATCATTTCAATTCGGGAAAATTCCATCACCTGTCAGATCTGAATCTGAACGGTGAACACAATGATCCTTCCATCATTCGGGCCAAAATTAGCTGGGACCTGATGAAGCTGGCCGGTATCGAAGCCCCGAGAAGTAATCATGTTGCGCTATTTATTAATAATGAATACCGGGGTTTATATATCAATGTGGAACATATAGACAACGATTACCTGGAAGCACGCGGTAAGGATCCGGATGGTCAGTTGTTTAAATGTTTTTACGGCGCTGATTTTGTTTTTAGAGGAAATAATCCAAACAACTACAGCAGAACAGTATACGAGGCACAAAACAATAAAAATGAGCCGGACTATTACACACTGATGGAGTTTACCCGTGCGCTTGACGACACTTCAAATCCCGATTTTCGCTGCAATCTTGAAAAAATATTTGATGTAGACGAATATCTGAAAAGAATGGCAATGGAAATCTTATTGGGACATTGGGACAATCCCATCTACAATAAAAACAATGCTTACCTTTACTTCAATCCTGTAAAACAAAAATTCGAACTCCTTAGTTATGACATTGACAATACTTTTGGTATCGATTGGTTTGGGGTAAACTGGGCAGAACGCAATATTTATTCATGGGCACCCGCAGGTGATCCAAGACCTGTCTACACGAATCTGATGAAAGTTCCCGAATATAAAATCAGGTTCGGTCACTACATAAAAAAGTTTACGGAAGATTTTTTTAATCCCGGCTTTTTATCGCCTTATATAGATAAAATAAAAAATAAGATAATTCCATATCGCGGTAATGATGTGTATGCATCTCTGGATTATGGCTACACTTTTTACGATTTTTTACAATCTTATGATGTTGCTTTAAGCGGACACGTAAAAACAGGGCTCAAAGAATATATTCAGCTGAGAGCCAACTCCGCTAAAACGCAGGTTCAAAATGTAAAAATTACGCCTGTCATTACAAATCAGGAACTAAAGCGCACTGCAAACACGTCGTATTTGTCATTTCAGGTATATGCGATTAATATTCCTGAAGTCAAAGTCAATTATACCACCAACGGTGCAAATGCACAACAGCTTATTTTGGAAGACAATGGCATTTTCCCCGATCAGGTAGCCGGAGATCAAAAATATACTTTTTCGATCCTCCATAATGGAGCAACAGAAGCCGCAGTAGTTATAACAGCAAAAGATCCGTTAACTGGCACCTCCACCTGGCCGGTTTGTGGTTATTGGGATATCAAATTGGGTTATAATCCGCCCCCTTCCCTGATCATTAATGAATTTATGGCCGATAATACTTCCATAAAAGATGAAGCAGGAGAATATGAAGACTGGATTGAATTGTATAATTCCGGTAGTTCATCTGTATGGCTGGGCGATAAATTTTTATCTGACAATGCAGATAACCCGGCTAAATGGCCCCTGCCTTTTATCGACCTCGACCCGGGTCAGTTTTTATTGATCTGGGCTGATGAAGATCAGGAACAGGGAGACAACCACGCCAATTTTAAGCTGAGTAAATCCGGAGAATTTATCGGCTTGTTTGACAGTGAGGATAATTATCTTGCTCCCATAGATACCTTTAGTTTTAGTCCTGCTTTAACCAATGTTGCCTACGGCAGGTACCCGGATGGAATAGGCCCTGTTGTAGGACTTTCCAAACCGACACCCGGCATATCCAATGTGTTCTCATTTATTAATGAATCGGGTATTAAAAACATCGCAATTTCACCCAATCCGGTGTTTCAAACCCTTAGAATTCCCTTTGTTGAAGATGACACATATTTTCATATAGCCGATATTAATGGCCGTGTGCTTGTATCCGGTCATCAAAGAGATTACAATACCGATAATATAGATATTTCCAATTTTCCTGCCGGTACGTTTATTTTAAATATGGTGTGTCGGGATAAAACATGGACTACCCGATTTATTAAACTATGATAAAAAAACTAAAGGAAAATAAAAAATGGCTGGGAGCTGTTTCTTTTATTCTGTTAGTGTCCTTCCTTATCACAATGCAGTATGACCCGGAGTGGAATAAAAAATATCCATTGACCACCGGCAATACAGTAACCATTTTTTTAATTGACGGCCTGTCTTCTGCTATTTTTGAGGAGGAATTAATGCAAGGAAATTTGCCTAATCTTCAAAAAATGATTCACAACGGTGTATATACGGAAAACGGAATCAGCAGCTTTCCAACAATGACCGGATATGGATTTTATCCATTTATCACCGGAGCGGATGCCACTAAAAGCGGCATTCTGGGACTTCGTTGGTTCGATCGAAAAAGAAGTGAAGGCAACCTTCGTAATTATGTGGGTAGAACAAATATTCACATGAATTCCGATTTGAACGACAGTATTAAAAACATTTTTGAACTATCAGATTTATATTATACGGCCAGTATCAACACCTATATGAATAAGGGTGTAAAACACTCCATTATGACTGGTTGGGCCCATACTACGGCTAAATACGAAGGTAAAAACGTATTTAAATGGCTCAGGAAAATTCCTTTTTGGGGCAGTTCCATTGCCAAAAACCATTTTGAACATGAATCTGCAGCGATAAGCTTAGCCTTAAAACAGCTTAAAAAGAACCCAAAGGTACATTGGATTACCTTTCCTTCGCCCGATGCGCACAATCACATTGCAGGTACAGACGCCTCCTACCGAAAACTGATAATTCAGTTGGATAGCCTTATCGGTCAATATTATGAAGAAGTGATAAAACTCGGACAGGAGAAAAATCGTATGATTGCAGTGGTATCCGATCACGGCATCTCAGACGTATATACTAATTTTGATTTTTGCCCCTGGTTCAAATTTAAAACGGGACTTTCTGTAGAGAGAGGAAAATCAGTGCATATACTATCGGATGATTTAAATCAATCTTTAGACGAGATCAGAGAGAAGGATGGTTATTTTGTCATAAATGGCAACCTGACAGCCTATCTGTATATGAAAAACCCATATTTGATGCAGCAAAATCAATGGTCATTTCCCACACCCCATCACATCCTCGAGCACTATCCCACGGAAAAAGGAGCCTTTAACTTACCGGAATTATTGGCCGAAAATAATAACCTTGAATTAATCCTGTCTAAAGATTCGCTGAACAATGTTCTGATCAGGTCAGGCACAAAAAAAGCGGTAATCGTTTCCTCCAAAGCCGGTTTAAAATATTCCATTGTATCGGGAAATCCGCTTGGATATGCCGACAGCTTGTGCAATATTGCCTACTCGGAGCAGTCCTGGCTGTATAAGACAACGGACACAGCATTCCCTTACGCCATTCCAAGAATTTGGAATTTGATGCAATCACCTGGTATTGGCGATATTGTTATCACAAGCAGGAAGGGAGTAGACCTGGCAAAAGACTACGAGGTTTTTGTGGAAAATTATAAAGGCGGCCACGGCGGTCTTCGAAAAGAATTGATCACGGTACCTTTTATTTTGACCCTTCCCGGAAACGCTTCTAAAAAATGGCATGCCCTCAGAAATGAAGATGTGGGTATCATGATTAAAAATCACCTGGGTCTGTAGTTTTACCCGGAAATGGTTTTTACGGTCGAATCATTTGGTCGAATTTCCATTTCTACAGGCCTGTCTTTCAAATAAAAGTAAAGGGAAACAAAGAGTGAAAAAAACAAATAAAACATCACCACCCATGTTCCATATGGCACGTACACATCAATATTGAACCAGGATTGATTATTTAAAACAATCAGCCAACTACCCAAACCACACTTTATCGTTTCGCCAATCACGCCTAATATACTTCCATCCATCAGGCTGGTGTATGCAAAAATGGAAATAAACAAAAATACGCCATACAATACAATATAGTAATAAGGCATTTCTCCTATATGATTAAAAAGGTACATCATTAATATAAGTGTAATGATCAGTTGTAGCGCACTCCATATTTTAAAACCTGCTGAGGCTACTGTTTCATAGTTTGACCTGTGGTATATGTCTTTTGTAGAGTTTACCGGATACTTTTTTTGCACATCATCCGGCCGCCAGCCTGTCGGCATAAACCAAATCCTGAGCTTATCTCGCCATAAAGCAGTGCGCCATGCATCTTTCACCAATAACCAAAAATGCTGAAAATTAATAATCCAGGGGTTCCATGTCTTTACTGCTCTTGTAACCCCGTAAACCGGTTTTTCATCCTCAAGTTCCGGTTGAAATGTACCAAATATTTTATCCCAGATAATAAAAATCTGGCTGTAATTTTTATCCATATACTTCGGGTTTATGGCATGATGTACCCGGTGGTGTGATGGTGTCACCATAAAATACTCTAAAAAACCCATCTTACCGATGAGCCTGGTATGATACCAAAATTGAGCAAATAACTGTATTGGAGCTACTACACCGATAACGGATGCCGGCACACCCAAAATAGCCAGGGGTATGTAAGTAAAGGTAAATACGGCAAATATCTCTGAAACAGACTGCCGCAAGGCACAAGCCAGATTATACTCCTCACTGCTGTGGTGAATGATGTGCCTGTTCCAGAAAATATTGATTTCATGACACCATCGGTGCACCCAATACCCTGAAAAGTCTATACCTATAAAAGCCAGAACATATAAAAGGATCGAAGATTCAATAGTAAAAAGTGCGAAGTGCTCTACAAACCATTGATAACTAATGATTACAATACTTAATCCAAGCACATCTTTAATCACATTGGAAATCCCTGAACTTAGACTGGATATGGTGTCAAATATACGATTTACCTGAATATGCATGAAGCGGCTTGCAACATACTCCACAGCAATTAGAATCAGAAAAAAAGGTATGGCATAATTTAATATCTGAGCGTACTCTTCCATAAAATCATTACATTTTAATTAACTTAAATGTCCGTATGTTTTTGGCTTCTTTAATATGCACCACGTAAGCCCCGGGTTGCAAATGTGTGGTATTAATGGCTTCATTCCCGGCAGTAAACTGACCTTTTATTACCACCCTACCCTGCATATCTGAAACTATGACCTGTAAAGAACCACGATTGCCGGTTGAAATATTAAATTTATCACTGCATGGATTTGGGAAAATAGCATATTCCGTTTCCTGCTCCTCCGAAATCGTTGATATGTTTTCAAGTTTATATGGTCTGAAAAATCTCCATATCTCCGCACTGGCGTTAAAATCCTGACTTGTTGCTCCAATACTTATGATTGAACCCGGCCAGGTATGTCCACCGTTAATTACTTTATAATGAATCAGTTTAGACTTATCTTTACAATTGGTATAGGTATATTTTTCTGTAGTGGTACCGTCCGATGTGTTTATATCAGGTAATGTTTCTTTGATTGGAACCACATCACAACCATTGTTTTGTTGCCAGAATTCCATCACCTCGGGGATTGGAATGGAAATAAGCGGAGTACCATTGTAGTTTACAGTACCATCCGCAGTTCCATGTATTTCCATAACAGGTACAGCTCTGTCTGGTGTACAGCTGGTTAAAGTATTTGGCACCATGCTTCCGGTCACCGAAGCTGTTGCCACAATTTTATCACTTAATTCACACGCAAGCGTATAACTCATAAATCCCCCGTTTGACATACCGCAGGCATATACCCTGGATTTATCAATGCCATATTTAATGTTTAATGCCTCAATGAGTGCAGAAGTAAATCCCACATCATCCGCAGTACTTCCAAATGCCCACCCAACATTCCATGCATTTTGTATGCCATCGGGGTAACAAACAGCAAATCTGGCTGTGTCTGCAACGGCATTCATTCCTGAATATAGTTCCTGCTGGGCGGCATTGGATGTATACCCATGAAAATTAAATACCAAAGGAATTGGAATATTTTTGTCATGATTGGCCGGAAGGCGAAGGCGATAACTTCTGTTGAGACCTCCATGAGAAAGTGTACCTACCGTGGTAGATTGCGCTATGGTCGACCCTGCCATCAAACCAGCAAATAATAAGATGAATATTGTTCTCATGAAAAATCTTTAATTGATATACTCCCACAAATATAAGCTTAAATTTAAAACTTTATGGTGAAGTTTTAAAACAAAAGTCCCTGACTGAAAATGATTCAGACAAGGACTTTTACAATTTTTCATTTATTAAATTATTTCTATTCGACAATAATCATCTTTTTGGTGGCTGTAACATCGCCGCTTTCCAGAGAATAAAACAAAACACCGCTGACTCCCAACTGCTCTCTGGTGAATATCTCCTGGTTTTCTCCCCTGACTGCTTCTATATTTCGCACGGTCAATACCTTGCCGGTCAGATCAAACACGGTCAGTTTCACATTGGCTGCTTTCGGCATGTAGAAGCTTACTGTCGTCTGTGCCCGGAAAGGGTTCGGTTCGTTTTGCTTCAATTCTATGCATGCTACCGGTGGTGTTCTCACCTCCAGGCTTATGTGACCGACATTCCATGTGGTGTTGTATGATTCCGCCGGTGTCACGGCTGATCCCAATGTTATCATTTCACTGACCTTCGTCGCTTTATCTGCCTTCAATAGCAGCGTAAACAGTACTTCATCGTTGTTTGCCGTCACAGCTTCGGTTGCCGCATAACTCATCGTCACCACACCATTGTTCAACACGCCTATGTTGTTTGCAGTTACATCCAGTGCGCCTGCATTTACGCCGACAAAGCTTGCGCCGTTCAGGTTCAGCGTAAACTGGTAGCCCAACACCTCCTCAAAGTGGGAGGCTCGGACCGGTATTTCGACCAACTCCCCTGATTTTACTTCAAGGTCTTCTACTGCTAACACTACATTGCTATTGCTTTCTGCTTCAATAAATGGATTGGATACATTGGTACTTACATTACCGTTTACATCACCGATTTTCACTGCTACAAAGTTTTGATTGTTTACAGCTCCAATGATTTGCTTGATTTCGATTTTTTCAACAAATGGGAACGGATTTGTTCCGTCCAAAGTTTGAGCTGCTACAGGGAATCTCCAGCTTTCATTTTTAGGAAGCTCGCTGGTGATTCCAAGAATCAGTTTTCTCAGATCTGTTAAGTCAGAAGCTGTTACTTTAGCATCGTTGTTGGCATCTGCTGCGATCAGTTTGTATGGGCTGTCCAATGTCTGAATTCCAAGAATATGTCTCTGAATCATCACAAGGTCAAGTGTGCTTACGCCATTCAGGTAGTCACCACCTTTGTTTGCTGTTAAGTTATAATCAATTCCTGCAGGTACAAGTATTTCAAATTTTCCGTTGGCTGATGTGAATACTAATTTTGGGTATTCAGTAATGTTAGCATCAACGGTCACTTTTACATTGTTTACTGTCTGGTCTGAAGCTGTTTTAACATTTCCTGATATTATTGTTCCACTTGGCAAATCACATCCCGAAAATTTAAGTGTCGTCCAGCAATAGTCATGGTTAAATTTCTTATCCCATACGGTGACGTGTACGTCCACTTCTTTGCATAAACCATTAGTATACAATGATGTCCACACTTTTGCTGAACTCCTGTTCTCAGGGATCCACAATTGTAAGTTACCTGCAAGGTACTGCGCTCTTGCTGCATTGTAAGCAGATGTGTTTGGATTTACTGCTGATGCTACGCCACCGTTCGCTCCAAAGAAGTGCGGATAGTCGATGCTCATTGGTTTTCCGTTGGCATCCAGTTTCAATTCTACTTGTGGTGCCCAGTCATCAAAGGTGAATAGCAGGTCTTCTTCGTCAGTACAGTTGTCATAGGCTTTGGTCATGAAGTCGATGGCCCATAATTCTGCCATGGGCTGTAATGGTCCGTTGCCATCCGGATCCTGCATCATTGCTGTGCTCAATGGTACACATACCGGCGTGGGTGCCTTTTTGTCTGCCACCATAAAGATTTCATGGCTGGTTGTAAAATTATGACATCCGTCCGTCACTTTCCAGCTCACTTTGTGGTTGCTCATCCTGCCTTCAATCTTCTCAGGTAAAGTTATAACCAGTTCTTCTCCACTTCTCGTTGCTCCGTCGGCTCCTGCAGTTGATATACTGCCGGTGGTCAGTTTATACTGTTTCACCGGATTGCCGTCTATCTCTTTGATCGCTCCATCGGCTCCTGCATAGTAGGAAGAAAATAAATAATCATCCAAACCATCTGCCCAAAGATCTACATATACCTCCCACTTCAACCATCCGTTGTTGATACAACCACTGGTATCAATCGCTGTTTTGTTTAGTTTTACTAATGCCTCACAGTTGCTATCTACTTTATACAGTTTTGGGCTTTCATTGCTACTTAAAGGCTTCCCAGAAACGCCATCCACAATTGATATATTCCATTCATTTGGAAATATTGAAGCGCTACCAAATGCGTTATGAGCCATTTGTACACTCATCCAGTATGTTATTCCCGGTGTCAAATGTACGTGTGTAAAGTTGTCGTTGATTGTAGTGGTGATTGGGTTAAAGCTTTGCGCATCATACATAAAAAGATATTTACAGGAATTATTTGGGTCTGGTTTTTCTGAATACAAACCTAAGCCCAGCATACTTCGGGTATCCCCACTTGTTACAGGTACTGATCCAGTTAAATGGAATGTATATGTACCTGATGGTGATTCCGGAAGAGTAAAGCTGAAATAATCAACTCTGGTCCTCCTATTTGTTCCACAGTTTGTACCAGGTAATGGATAAAAATTTGGACCCCATCCCAAAAAGTCTCCCATCATGTCAGTTGTGTCCAATACTCCACTTATATTATAGGTAATTTCCAAAAATTCCGGTGCTTTGGTATCTTCATAAATGAAGTATTTGTAATATGGTCCTCTTTCTTCCAGCGTACACCAGTTTACATATTTGTACTCTACTTTCCATTTTCTGCATACGCCGTCTTCGAAGTCAAACTGCCACTGTTTGGTACTGACGCCGATCACATCACATGGTCCGGCTGTATATTTCGGTGCATTGGCTTTGACTTGTGCTTCTGTTGGTCCTTCACATGCTGTCGGGCCTGTCAATGGAATTGGGGTCGTGCTCAAAGACGATGGTATAAACGTCCATGGGTTCTGTGCCAGGCTCTGTAATACATCGATTCTTTGTACACACGTCACGGTAAATCCTTTGTCTTTGACTATAAACGTTCGCAGGATATAACCCAGGTCG
>WBZS01000729.1_pt1 | contig 34808 bp, 30 predicted proteins | sample 5204201 | NCBI WGS metagenome assembly WBZS01 (sample SAMN12344357, study PRJNA552823) | activated sludge metagenome | biome: Activated sludge suspended growth; feature: Nitrification reactor; material: Wastewater; isolation source: activated sludge from nitrification reactor of wastewater...
TACCAACCGGCACGTTGGCCTTGGCGACGCTCGTCGGTGTCGTCGCCACCGTCGCCAATCCACACGGGCTAAACGCATGGACGTTACCGCCGGATCTTAGTGTGATCCTTTATCGATTTACGCCAGGCACGATGGAATTGCCCGACAGCCTCGTGGGTGGTGGACGGGTCCTATCTGAACTTCAACCGTCCGGTGCTCAAAGTCGGGACGCCTATTTGGCGACGTCGATGTCGCCGTTTCTACCCGAATACCTCACCAGCCCTAACCTGGGATGGAATATCACCGGAATGGCGTTTTTCTTTCTCCTCTTTCTGAGTCTGGGATCGTTTCTCTTGACGATCTTCATGCAGGGATCGTGGGAAAACTCGAAATTGCACGGGGTGCGATTCTTCGTTTGGCTTTTGTTCGCGTTGTTGGCCACGGCAAGCCATCGCATGATTCCTTTCTTCGTGATTGTCGCCGCGCCGATGACGGCGTTGAACTTGTTGGCGTTGCGTCCGCTGGAACCTGAAACGGGAAGGTTGCCGCGGATTCTAAGAATCGTCAGCTTGCCGCTGATGTTGGTGCTGATCGCGTTGGCTTGGCCCGGTTGGGTTTCAGGCCCGATGACTTCGGAATCCCCTCGCCGTGTGACGTGGGACGTTTACCCGGATCCCTCGCTCAAAAGCGCCGCGGAAAGTTTAAGAAAAGAACACGCCGCGGGAAACGTTGGCAATGTTTTCACGGCGTCCTTTGACATCGCTCATTACTGCGCCTGGTTCGCACCGGGCGTGAAGTGCGCGATGGATTCCCGAGTCGCATTGCTGGTTCCTGAAATTGAAACGTACACGGCCGCACGCGCTTATCTCTTTGGCGACATCGCGCCGAAAAAGGCGGAGAAGGCGATCGATTATTTGTTGAAGCGCGAGGTGACCCATGTGGTGTTGGGAGCGCCGAATCAACCCGCGATCAGTCATCGTGGTTTAATGAAGTTTTGGACGTCCGAACGTGAATGGCGGATGTTGCCCAGCGACAGCCGAGTCGCCGTCTTCGCGTGGTCCCGAAAGAAGGCGTCGCCGAGCACTCGTTGGGATCCCGCCGCCACGCTCGATACGTTCCACCGCGAGGCATTTGGCGAGATCCCGAAGGGCGATCGACTACCCGACGAAGGCCCCACCTTGACGAAGGAGCCACGTTCGTTTTTCGCCGACTATTGGGTGGGCGTGCCGAATTCTCCGTCGTCGATTTTCAAGATCGGCATGCTCGCCAACTATTATCGACTTCATGCCGAGCCCGATCGGTGGGCGCAACCATTCGGTGCCGGGCGCGAGGTCTTGGCAGGGGCGTCGATCACGACCATGACCCATATGCTTCCGGGCGCGAGCTTTCCAGCCGCGGTGTATCAAATCCCGTTCAATTGGCTGATTTCGGAACAAAAGTTTCGCCCCAGCGGCATGCCTTTGGTGCGAACGATGGACTTTGGGCCACCCAGTCTACCCGTGTTGATGGTGCGAACGGCGCGTCAAGGCTTGCAGGAAGCGCCGCGCGATCCCCGTGCGTTTCTCGCGGTCGCCGAAGCTTATAACCACCTTGGAAAAATCCAGGAAGAATATTGGACCAACACCGTCGGGCGAAATGTCCGAAACATGCGAACGAATTTGCGGAATCTTCAAATCGTCTCTGCATTTTATGAAGCTTCCTTACTTAGACCGGACGAACCGTCCATCCATTATCAACTAGCCAATGTGTACCAGATGCTTCACCTTTTCGATCTCGAAGTCGAACATCTGTTTCGCGGCATGGAATTGGATGAGTTGCGTCCGATCGAAGACGCGAACCTGAAAAAAATCGCCGACCAGCGTCGCAAGTACATTGCCGCTCGCAAGGCGGAAGTCGACAAACGCATGCGGAGTTTCAATTCCGCCGCGGCGAAGTCGAAAGGCGTCATGAAATATTTTGAGGCAATGCGATTGCCCTATTCGTTCGTAGATAGTTCGAATAATCAAGCATTTACCGATCCGGACGGTCGAGGGCTGGCAAAGCTGGGGTTGGAGATTCTTGATAAATTAGCCGTGGAAACGAAGGACGAAGTCGAATCACGCGAGGTGCTGCTGCAGTACATCGACCTCATGCTCAAAATCGGGCGAGTGGCCGAGGTTGCCGAGGAGATGCCCCGGTTTCGAAAGATTCTTGGGCCAATGGCGGTCTCCTACGATATCTTGGTGGCGGGCTGCCTGGGCAATTATGCTCAGATGCAAAAAGGCTTCGAGCAGATCGAAGATTCACTTGGGAATGTCGACAAAGAATTGTCGAAGGCGCTCCCAGCGAAAATCGCGATGACCATTTTGTCCAGCAACCAACCAGGTGTCTCGTCCGTGCTGGCGCAACAGGAACTGACGCAACTGGTTCAGTCCTGGAACGGGACTCGGGAGGAGACGGCCGAACTCCAGGCGTTTCGTGGAATCACCGCCCTTGAACAAGGAGATACCGCCGCGGCACGCCGCTACTTCGAAGTCGCTCAAGCGAGCGCTGGCACTCTCTATTACAACGATCGACCGATCGTGGAGCGTTACCTAACGTTCCTGACAAGGTACGGTGCGAACCCCGCCAATCGATAAACGCTCGCGGCGCCGTTCCCACCCTTTCGGAAGGGTGTACTGTATTCTCTTGGGGGAAAAAACTAAGAATCTCACGTAGAGACGCCGAGACGCAGAGAGAATGGGAAGAATGAATCCTGGTTTTGTCGAGGTTTTGGTTCGTGAAACAGAATAGTCTCTCTTCATTCTCTCCGCGGCTCTACGTCTCTGCGTGAGCTTCTTTGAACCCGAATCCAAGAGTATTCGGCACCATCCTTTTGAAATTCGAATGCGCGCCGTTCGTTGACTTTTGTGAATGACCTGGTTAGCATTGGAAGCGTTCCTGAGAATCCCTTTCTTGTTGGTGGGCATGCCAAGCTATCCCGGCATGCCGAATCGCCCGATTTCGGATGGAGTTGCCGTATGAACTTTTGGCGTTGGACGCAGCAGAAAAACCGCCCACACGTTCGCAAGCCAGATTCGCCGTTTCAACCCGCAATCGACCGATTGGAAGCGCGGGATACGCCGAGCACGTTGGCCAAGTTGCCGATTTTGAACGGTTTTATCAAAGGTGGGCTTGGTTCGGTGAAGCCAGCCACCAGTCTCCGGGTCGTGGCCAATGATGAAATCCAGGCCGGCAAAACGATGAAGGTGGTGGTGGAAGCCAGCACGGCGAGTAATCAGCGGGCGACGTCGTATCGAGGAACCATACATTTCAGCCTTGGAACTGCCGACGCCGGTGCCACGCTGCCCGCCGACTACACGTTCACGGCCGCGGACAAAGGCCGACACACGTTCCAAATCACCCTGTCCGCCGTGGGAAGCCAAACCATCAAAGTCGCGGACACCACAACGAGCACCATCGCCGGCAGCGCGATCACGGACGTCACGCCCGCACCGGTCGCCACCAAGTTTCTGGTGAAGCCCGCGATAGGAAAGAACGTTCCCGGACTTCCCACGCCCGTACTGGTGGTCGCCCAGGATGCCAACGGCAAGCCAGTCCCGACCTATACCGGAACCGTAACGCTCACCAGCAGCGACGCCGCGGCGAATCTGCCCTCGGCTTACACGTTCAAAGCCGCCGATAAGGGTAGGCACGTCTTCATGGTGACGCTCAACACGAGTGGCAAACAAACGGTCACTGCAACCGATGCCGCCACGCCCCCGTTGACCGGAAACGGATCGATCAATGTATTGACCGTGGGTCCCGTAACGCATTTCAGGGTCCTGCAACTACCATTGGCGATCGTTGGCCGCGCCTCGCCGCTTTCTGTGGTCGCGCTCGACGCCAACAACCGCATCGTCGCCAACTACACGGGAACCGTGAAGTTTTCCAGCACCGACAGTGCGGCCGTACTTCCATCTCAGTTCACGTTCACGGCGGCTGATAAAGGCGTACGCGTCTTCTCCGTGACGTTCAACACCGTCGGCAAACAATCGTTGACCGTGACGGATGTCGCCACGGCCACTATCACCGCCACGGCGAAAACCCGCGTCGTCGCCAAACCGAAATGGGTATTTGGCCTGGGCCGATAAACAAAAACCTCGCCCCCTCCGACAAACCCAGGGACATTGCGTTCCCTGGGTTTTTCATTTTCACGGTTGGCATTGTCCCTTCGCTCCTACACCTGGCTGCGCCACGAGTGCCCAACTGGTGGGTATCTAGGAGGCATCCGGTATTGGTGGGCCGAACGCTGAAAAACGAAACCGGGCATGGCGAGTCCTCTTAGGATTCCGTGGATCCGGAGAAAACCGATTGAACGTGATTCGAAAATGACTTAAACTAACTTTCAATCGTGGTCCGGTAATTTGATGGAGGTGCGGTCATGCGCCTGTTCGGATCGTTGCTAACCTTCGTTGCGTTTGTTCTCTTGGTGTTTCCCGGCTTCAGCGCACAAGATGAAGCAAAAGACGACGTGAAGAAAGACGTCGTGAAGAAGGACGAAGAAAAGAAAACCGACGAAAAGAAAAAGGACGAGGAAAAGAAGAAAGACGAAGAGAAAAAAAAGGCCGAAGACAAGAAAAAGGATGACGAAAAGCCCGAGGCCAAGCCTAAAAAAACCGCGACGCCCAAAGAAGAGAAACTGGTCTATGGCATGACGGTCAATTCTCGGATCACTCGGTTCGACTCCGAAAATACCAGTAATTTTTTCATCCTATTGAATCAATACGATCCGGAAAAAGTAGCCTCCCTTCAAGCGAAGATCGCTGCGTCCCAAGGAAATCCTCAACAATTCATCAACGCGCAACGCGAATTCATGCAGGCGCGGATGCAAGGATTCATGTCGCTGAAAGATTTTGAAATTCGGGTCGCCGACAAGTGCAAGTTCCGCAGCATGACTCCGCCCGCGGTGTTTGATGACAAGGGCAACTTGAAGAAACTGACCTCGAAGGACTTGGCCAAGATGCGAGGCAATTCGTCGTTACCGGGGTATCCGGTTGAACAAGACGCGTTGAAACCGGGCCAGCTGGTGACGGTCTATTTGGCGAAAGAAGCGAAAGCCGCACCGGCGAAAGCCGGCCCCAAAGCGGCTCCGGCGAAAAAAGGTAAAGCTCTTCCGAAAGATGACGACGACGATATTGCCATGAAAAAGGCGCCCGAAGCGGTCATGATCGTGATTCTTCAAGATTCAGCCAACAATCGGTAACGGATTCAGCGAACGTCCGTAATTCACCAAGCCCAGGATTGGCCAATCCTGGGCTTTCATTTTTCCGGAACGAGAAATCCCTGCGTGATTTAATACTTGGCGATTTCACCTGCTTCCGCGGTTCCGCCGACAAGCTTTCGGATCTCGGCTTGAGCGCCGTTCAGCATCATTTTCAATTCACTCGTGATCGCCAAGAACTGCCAACCCTCTTCAATGCGAAGGTTCACTTCCTCAGCCGACCCGCAGTGAACGCCCGCGGCAACCTTGTGTTTCTTGCAGGTGGCCAAGATGTGATCCATCGCCTGCTTGGTAGCTTGTCCGCTCGGCGGTTTTCCATCCTTGGAGCGCATGCTGGCGGCCAAATCGTTGGGGCCTACGAAGATGGCATCGATTCCAGGCACGGAAAAGATGTTGTCCGCGTTTTCCACCGATTGAATATGTTCGCACTGCAAAATCAACGCGAGTTGATCGTTCACATTCGCGTAGTAATCGTTGGCATCAGTTCCAAAATTCAGTGCGTGGACGCTTCCTCCCACGCTGCGGTTGCCTCGTGGCGGATACAGCGCGGCGGCGATGGCGTCTTCCGCTTCTTGGCGAGAATTCACCATGGGCACCACGATCCCTTGAGCACCGTTGTCGAGCACGCGTTTGATATGGTCATGTCGATTCGCCGGCACACGCGCTAAGGCGACACATCCCGCTTCGGCGATACTGGCGAACATATGCGTCGCCGTCTCGATTCCTACCAGGCTGTGCTCCATATCGATCGTAAGCCAGGAAAACCCGGTACGAGCCATGAAGCGAGCCGCCGTAATGCTTCCCAGGGAAAGCCAAGTACCCACGGAGGGTTTTCCTTCGCGGAGAGCCTTCTTGACCGGATTCGGTTTCATGCAAAGTCACTTTCCAAAAGAGAAAAGCCCAAGGACGAAAGTCCCTGGGGTGATGATGGTCCGTGGGGTAGGACGCGGCCCGTCTTCAATCATCCAAATACCTTCGCTTTGGGGGCGGGCGGCGCACCGCTTTTTTCTTCGGTTCAGCGTGGGATCGGCGTTCCGAATCTTCCGGAAGGTTGTACGGGTCTTCATCGTGGTAACCACGATCCATCGGTTTTCGGTCTCCCGTTTGAGCAAATTCTTCGGCATCGATTTTAGGGTCCGACATACCTACGCCTCGCAAGTCCTCAAAAGAAAAAGTGGCGAACCAACCTCCCCGTTCACGGCGAGAGAAACGCGTGAAAACCTAGTGGATCGCAGGGAGAGCTAATAATAGAATCAATTTTTCGAAATCTCTGTCAAGAGAGCGGGGAATTTTTTTCGAGGAGTCCGCATGTCCGAAGCCGCGTCGCCCAACGCTCGCGTTTCCGAACTTCGACCTCGTTTAGATCCTCTCTACGAGCAAATCGGGAAAGTGATCATCGGCCAACGCGAACTTCTCGATCGCCTCATTCTGGGACTTCTGACCGGGGGGCACATTCTCCTTGAGGGTGTGCCAGGCTTGGCGAAGACATTGGCCGTGCGAACCCTCTCGCAGGGGTTGCATCTGAGTTTCGCCCGCATCCAATTCACGCCCGACCTTCTCCCCGCGGATGTGATCGGCACGCAAATCTTCAATCCGCGCACCGGCGATTTCTCCGTCAAAAAGGGCCCGATCTTCGCGCATTTCGTATTGGCGGATGAAATCAATCGCGCTCCGGCCAAGGTTCAAAGTGCCCTTCTCGAGGCGATGCAGGAAAAGCAGGTGACGATCGGCGATCACACGTATCCTTTGGAAAGTCCGTTCCTTGTCTTGGCCACGCAAAATCCCTTGGAGCAAGAAGGCACCTATCCGCTTCCCGAAGCGCAAGTCGATCGCTTCATGATGAAGCTCCACCTGACCTACCCGTCGAAAGACGAGGAACTCGCGATTCTCGATCGCATGTCGGGAATCGAAGTCGAACCTCGGATCGAACCGGTTCTGTCCGTGACGGACATCTTGCAGCTGCGTAAGGAAATCGACGCGATTTATATGGATGAGAAGCTGAAGCGGTACATCATTGATTTGGTGCATGCCACACGTCGCCCCAAGGATTTCGGCCTCGATTTGCAGGCTTATTTGCAGTTCGGCGCCAGCCCCCGTGCCACGATCTTTCTCGCCCGAGGCGCTCGCGGCCAAGCCTTTCTGGAAGGGCGAGGTTTTGTGATTCCCGAAGACATCAAAACCATCGGGTACGATGTTCTTCGGCACCGCATTGCCCTCACGTACGAAGCGGAGGCCGAGGATATTCGTGGGGAAACGTTGCTAAAAAGAATCTTTGATGGCGTGCGGATTCCCTAACGCGGCCGAGCCGCAACCCACGAGAACCAACTTCAAACAATCCAATCGGTCGTTGTCTGTTTGGTTTTTTCGTACTTGGATCTTGTTTGGTTCTTGGAATCTTGGTTCTTGAAACTTCTCCGCAAGATGCGGAGACGCTCAGAGGCAAGAAACAAATTGTGGATTGCGAGGCGGCCGCCAACAATCCGCGTGTTAGGAACTCACTCGTATTCTCCCTGCAAGAACCATTGTCCATCGTGCAGGCTGCGGAAGATCCACCAACGCGAACCTTCCGTGGTTTCCACCAGATAGTAATCTCGCCTTGCGTCGTGGTCGCGCCACCATCCTGCTTCGATGCGTTCGGGGCCTAGACTTTGGAGAATCGTGTGCTCCACGCCGGCGTGACGGAATTGTTTCGGCTCGTCTTGAGCCAACGCAATCACGTCGATCGAAATTGGCCTTGGCAAGACATGTAAAGGCCTATACCTGGAAACATATTCGTAAACATCAAGCCCGCCACCAAAAGGCGACGGGGTCAAAGCACGCGAATTACCCCGTCGCCTTTCGGCGACGGGCTTGGGAGGTGGTTTCTCGGCGGCGGATACCGCGGGCGTTAAGCGGCACGCCAATTCGGGTAAAGGATCAGCGACCATTTCGGCAACCATCACCGAACTGGGTCCCAGCCGATTGGCCAAATCGTCGAGAAGCCGAGACAATTCGCTCATCTCCACCGGTTCACCGACTTCGAACAGATTGCCTTGCGCGGGATGGAACGGCTCGGTGATCGTGGCGAAAAGCTGCATCCCCATGATCGGAGCGCTTAGACGCACCCCTTCCAATTTAGCGTGAAGAAGCTTTCCCACATACGCTGCGTTTCGGCTCGGGCGTGACACGTTGCATTCGAAACACAACGGATCCATGTCTTCCTGAAACAGCCAGCACTCGAAGGCTCGGCCACCGAGTTGGCGCTTCTCCAAAATGGTCTCCAAGCGAATCAAAAGCGTATCTAGAGCCGCCTCCACCGCAGTGCGATGCTGAATCGGATAGTCGAACGCTAAACTTGCGACCGCTTCGGGCTTGGCGTGGTAAGGTTCCAACGCCTCGGAAACGTTCCCGAGCATGCGATCGAGTTGTCGCAGGACGGAAGCACCGAACCGTTCCGCCACCTGGACCCGCGGCAAGGCGCTCAGTTGCCCAATCCGCGTGATGCCAAGCTGGCCGAGCAAATGCACGGCGCTTTCGGGCACTCGAAGCGAGGCCAACGGATAGTTCATCAACCCTTGTTCGTGGGAGCCAGGTGGAAGCAGAAACATTCGGTTCTTGTTGGGTGTTTCGGTTTCGTGGCGAACCATCGCGTTGGGTGGATTCAGGAGTTCGAAGGAAGCTGCTTTTTCCGATGGGGATTTTTGACTTCCAAACCGTGCCACCGCCCACGCCGCTCCGACGGTATCCGCCAAAGCGAGGTGAACATGCCAGCCGTGTTCCCCATAGGCTTGGCACGCTTGTCGGAGCAACGATTCTTCGCCGCCGAAACATGCATCTCCGCCCGTGACGTCCACGAAAAGGGACGAGGGAGCGAGCGCATCTTCCAGGCTGATCACGGGGCTGAAACGTTCCGACCAGGCGGCGAGGGTTCGCAAGACTTCACGGTCCGCTTCCAAATCCTCCCATTCCGTGGTCAAGCTTGGTAATAATGCCTTCGCCTCGGCTTGAGGCATACCCACGCGAACGCCTTCTTGTCGCGCCAAACGACAACACGAAACGACTTTGCTTCCTTTACCCGCGATAGGCCGAAGCAAGGCCAAAGGTTTAAGCCGTAGAACGGGATTCGCCTGTCGAATTCGCTGCAAAGGCCAATCCGGGAAGTACACGCACATGAGCCGTCGCATCGTTCATTTCCAAAATCAAAGAATGTCCTTCGCGTCCGCCTCGGCAACGAATGACCTCGATATGCATGCGTCGTTGATACAAGGAACCACCAAACCCTTCCCCCGTCTCCTCGCGAGCGTTTCGGACTCGGCCAGCCTGAGCAGCGCCTCGATCGGTCATTCCCCGGATCACGCAACGAAGGGAAGCGAAGGAGGGAGCGTGAATCGCTTTCCAGGGGCGCAGGAGCACACCTACGCCACCGCCGGTTTCCGCCGCGAGCTGCAAGCGTCGGCCATCGCGTTCGGGAAGGTGTTCGAATTCGCCAATCGCCGCCCCGATCGCCGAACAGCGTAACGACTGCGTGAGCGCGGAAAGCGTATCGCGAGGATTCGGTGACCGCAGGATAAAAAGTTGGCCAAGATCGAGACCGAACTTGCGCACGGCGGGCGGATAAAAAGTCTGCTGATGGTCGGCCACGATCAACCAGCGCTCGGTTCCGCAGGCGTATTTGGCCAAAAGGAAGGACAGGGTCCAGGCGCCGGCGGCAGGATGCGCGGAAACGATTTCGATCAGCGAGCCGGCGGGCATTTCCTCCTGGGGAAAAAGACTCCCCAAGCCTCGCACCCCCAGCGGGATGGTGACGCACGACGCCGCCGGCCGTGACGACGCTTCCATTTGCCGAATGCGTTCCGCCAATTCCCGCACGACTGATTGGGTTGCCGTCTTCATGATTTCCCCCCGCGTTTCCGCTACTGGCTGGGCAGTTGCGGTGGTCCCGCGCGAGCGTTTCGCCGCCTGCGGGCGGGGCCGAGAGAAACATATACTCATGTACACGTTATGTCAAACTCGGGGGCATACGAAATGAGGTTTTTTTCGGCAATAAGTCGTTACTTTGAAAGCAATTAGAAGAAAGCGAAGAAGAGAAGTCACCGATTGCAGCTGCTGAGTGACCCAAATCAAGGCGAGCGGCCGGTGTAAACCGGTTGTGTAAGCTTGCTGGCGTGCGTGAACTAGACGATAGGTATAACACGGCCGGTTCACACCGGCCGCTCGCCAAAAACTAGAAATCGAAAGACCAAGAAAGCTCGGCTTGACAACTGAATTTTCTCACGTTACAAGCCGGCCACACAACTTGACTTACACCCTTCATTCAACCGGCCACGCATTCGTTTGCGATTCGAGGATTCGTTTCGGCGGCGCGTTTCGTCCGCGAAGCGATGGCCTATTTCTTGAAAACGTCAGGTTCCACCCCGTGCGGTCTTTGCGGGAAGCCGGCGTCCTTCATTCCGAGGAAGGTACGCACGACATACGTTGGCAATGCGTGGTATTTGGGTCGACCACGCCAACGAATGCCTCGAGGTGGGACACGTTCCTGACCGGGAGCTTCGCCTAAAAAACGAACTCCCGGTGTTTTTTTTGAATCACGCATTTCTTCAAAAAGCCTTGAATCCAATTCCATCAGCGAACGATGACGAACGGTAGAAGAAAAACGACCACGCTCTCCGCTTGCCGTTTCGCACTCACAGGATCCCAAGAAATCGCAGTAAGCCACAGACGTCGGCTAGAATTCGAGGGAGCGCGAAACGGCAAACTGGGTTTTCGGATGATCGCCTATCGCCGCTCGCCTTAATGATGGTGACGGCGCATGGGGAAGGAATAGGAACGTAGCGTCTTCATATAGTTGGCGCGTTCATAAGCCGAGGGATCGCCGACTTTGCGGAAGCTCATGCTTCCTTGCATCTGCCGAATCGACTGATACTCGTGCCGAACCATCCATTCGTTCACTTCATTCAAGACATGGCAAATCCAGTTGATGCCGTGTTTGAGAAGCGCGGAGGTCATCATCGCGACCCTGCCGCCGGCCATCATGACTTTCAGAACGTCTTGCCCCGAATGAACGCCTCCCGTGATGGCCAAATCCGACTTCACTTGGCCAAACATCAAACCGACCCAGTGGAGGCGCATCAGCAATTCGTTCTGCGTACTCAGGTGTAGGTTCGGAACCACGTCCAGCGTGTCGAGGTTGAAATCGGGCTGATAGAACCGATTGAAGAGCACGAGGCCATCGGCACCGGCTTCGCCCAACCGGCGCGCAAACGCCACGGGTGCGGAGAAAAACGGAGCCAACTTCACCGCCAAGGGAATCTGAACGGATTTACGCAAATCCCCCACCAAGTCGATGTATCCTTGCTCCACCTGTTGGCTGGATTCATCCGGCTTGGTCGGAAGAAAGAAAAGATTCAGTTCCAACGCATCGGCGCCAGCGTCTTGCATCTTCTTGGCGTAATCGATCCATCCGCCTCGAGAATGGCCATTGAGACTCGCGATGACCGGAATACTCAAGGAAGACTTCGCCAGGCGAAGATTCTCGAGGTAGCCGTCCGGCCCCATGTTGTAATCGTCCATATCGGGAAAGTAAGACGTTGCCTCGGCATGGACGTCTGCTCCCAGGTCGAGATGCCAATCGAGGGAATGGCTTTCGGCAACGATCTGCTCCTCGAACAGTGAGGGAAGCACGACCGCGCCCGCGCCGCATTCCTGCATCTCCAGTAGAGCGTCCACATGTTCGCACATGGGGGAAGAAGAACAGACCACGGGACTATTCAGGGTCAGTCCCAGGTAGGAAGTCGTCAGATCGGTCATGAGGAAGCCTCAGGTTTCTTGGGAGTCTGCAATTGTGCCCAGTGTTCGAAGAAACGCCAGCGCTGCAAAACATCGTGCTTGGCTTCCTCGAGCAGGGTTCGAGCGATTTCGGGTTTGCTCTGCGTCAGCATCGTATAACGCGATACTTTTGTAGCGGGATCGAGGGGGCTTTGGAATCCAGGGATAAAGGCCCCTTGCCGTCGCCATTCGCCTTTGGATTGAAACGGAGCAAGGGCCAATAGCCTGATTGCACGGCTGCTTTCTGTTGGTCCAAGCCATGCATCATGTCGTACCCATGGGCGATGCAATGGCTATAGGCGATGATGAGCGAGGGGCCGGGGTACTCCTCCGCCTCCTGAAAGGCACGCAACGTCTGTGCGTCGCTTGCTCCCATGGCGACTCGGGCCACATACACGTTCCCCATCGACATCGCGAACAAGGCCAAATCTTTTTTCGCCTGCACCTTTCCCGCGGCAGCAAACTTCGCGACGGCTGCACGGGGCGTCGCTTTCGACATCTGCCCACCCGTGTTGGAATAAACTTCCGTGTCCAGGACGAGAATTTTCACGTTCTCTCCACTGGACAATACGTGGTCCAACCCGCCAAAGCCAATGTCGTACGCCCAACCGTCGCCTCCGATGATCCAGACGCTTTTGCGCACCAGGGTGTCGGCGACCGGCAACAATTGCTGCACTCTTGGTGAAGAGATTTTCTGGAGCCGATGCTTGAGTTCCGCGACTCGGGTTCGCTGAACTTCGATCTCCGCGGCCGTATTTTGTTTCGCCTCCAAGATTTCCTTCACCAGGGCATCGCCGATCGATCCCGCGAGATCCTTGACCAAGAAGCGGGCGAAGTCTTCTTGCTTGTCGATGGCCAAACGCATCCCCAGGCCGAATTCGGCATTGTCTTCAAAGAGAGAGTTGGACCATGCGGGACCGCGGCCTGCTTTATTCTTGGACCAAGGCGTGGTCGGAAGGTTTCCGCCGAAGATCGAGGAACATCCGGTCGCGTTCGCCACCACCATCCGATCCCCGAACATCTGCGTGAGCAGTTTGAGATACGGCGTTTCACCGCAACCCGCACAGGCACCGGAAAACTCGAACATCGGCTCGAGCAGTTGGACATCCTTGACGGAATCGAGCCGCACCGCCGTCGCCGAAGTTTCTGGAAGCGACAGGAAGAAATCCCAGTTGCGGATTTGTTGCTCGCGGACTGGTTCGACATCGGCCATATTGATGGCCTTCAGTTTCGTCTCGCTTTTGTTCTTTACGGGGCATGCTTCCACGCAAAGTCGGCAGCCGGTGCAATCTTCGGGTGCCACCTGCAGGGTGTAGCGTTCATGTTTTCGGTCAGCCCAATGCGCCGACGCGGATTTAAATCCCGCGGGTGCGTTCTCCAAGTCGGCGGGCGACGCGACTTTGCCACGAATGCACGCATGCGGACACACCAAGACGCATTTTCCACATTGGATGCAGATCGATTCATCCCAAATGGGGATTTCGATGCCGATATTGCGTTTCTCGAAACGCGCCGACCCCGTGGGATAGGTTCCATCGCATGGAAGGGCACTGACGGGTAGTTGATCCCCTTCGCCCAAGATCATCAATGAAATCACGTTGCGCACGAAATCGGGCGCACCAGCCGAGACCGGAGGCCGACGTTCCGAGGTCGACGTGACTTTGCTGGGCAATTTGACTTCGTGAAGGTGACCAAGCGCGCCATCGACCGCCGCAAAGTTCTTCTCGACGACGGCACGCCCGCGTTTTCCATAGGTTTTTTCGATCGAATGTTTGATGGCTTCGATCGCTTGATCCCGTGGAAGCACGCCACTGAGGGCAAAGAAACAGGTTTGCATGACGGTATTGATGCGACCGCCCATGCCCATCTCACTCGCCACCTTGAGTGCGTCGATCACGAAAAATCGAAGGTTCTTCGCGAGGATTTCTTCTTGAACCGGGCGAGGCAGCCGATCCCAGACCTCGTCGGGGCCACAGGGGCTATTCAGCAGGAACGTCGCACCCTTTTCCGCCACCCGCAACACCGACATGCGTTCCAAGAGCGTGAACTGATGGCAGGCGACGAAGTTGGCACGTTCGATCAGGTAACTCGAGCGGATCGGTCGAGGGCCAAAACGAAGGTGCGAGATCGTCATCGAGCCGGACTTTTTCGAGTCGTAGACGAAGTAACCCTGGGCGTGCAGCCCCGTTTCTTCGCCGATGATCTTGATGGAGTTTTTGTTCGCACCCACCGTGCCGTCTGAACCCAATCCGTAAAACACACACCGGACCGTTTGCGGATCTTCCGTGGAATAGGTCGGATCGTAGGCGAGGCTGGTGTGGGTGACATCGTCCACGATGCCGATGGTAAAGTGATTTTTCGGCTTCGGCTTGCGTGCTTCGTCGAAGATTCCACGCACCATCGCGGGGTTGAACTCTTTGGAAGAAAGTCCATAGCGACCGTTGAGAACGCGTGGCTTGAAATCCGCCGACTCATTGAGCGCGCCCAAGATTTCGAGGTACAAGGGTTCGCCAATGCTTCCCGGCTCTTTGGTGCGATCCAGCACGATCAGCGTCTTCGCGGACTTGGGAACCGCGTGAAGGAAATGCTCGACGGAGAAGGGACGAAATAGTCGGACCTTGAGGACGCCCACACGGTATCCTTGAGCGTTCAACGCTTCCACGGCTTCGGCGGTCACTTCACCCGCGGAACCCATCACCACGATCACATGTTCGGCGTTGGGATCGCCAAAATAATCGAAAAGACGATAAGATCGGCCTGTTAATTTTGCCCATTGATCCATCAAATTTTGCACAATCGTTGGGCAGGCGAGATAAAACGGGTTCACCGTTTCACGTGCCTGGAAATAAACGTCCGGGTTTTGTGCCGTCCCTCGGAGCACCGGGTGGTCTGGCGAAAGAGCACGTTCGCGGTGCGCATTCACCAAGTCTTGGCGAATCATCGCGTGGTACTCTTTTGCCGTCGGCATCTGGATCGACTGGATTTCATGGGACGTTCGAAATCCATCGAAGAAATGGAGGAACGGGATTCTCGCTTCAAGCGTGGCGGCGTGCGAGATCACGGCAAAGTCCGCCGCCTCTTGAACCGACGCGGAAGAGAACAATGCAAAGCCGGTGGGTCGTGCGGCCATCACGTCGCTGTGATCACAGAAAATTGAAAGCCCCTGCGCCGCCAGCGAGCGAGCCGCCACATGGATCACGCAGGGAGTGAGTTCCCCGGCGATCTTATACATGTTGGGCAGCATTAGCATCAGGCCTTGCGAAGCCGTGAACGTGGTCGCAAGCGCACCGGTCTGGAGGGCACCGTGCAACGCACCGGCAGCACCGCCCTCGCTTTGCATTTCCACGACGCGTGGAACGGTACCCCAGAGATTCGCGCGTTGCTCGGAGGCCCATTGGTCCGACCATTCGCCCATCGCGGAGGATGGCGTAATGGGGTAAATCGCGATGACTTCACTTAGCGCGTAGGCAATTTCCGCAACGGCCTCATTGGCGTCGCATGATTTCGATTTGGCGTCCATTCTTGGATCTCGGATAAGGAATTTGTTTCCTCCCTCCTGCAACCACCGTGCCCAAGAACAATTCGTTCGGAATTTCACGCGTCCCCTAAGAGTTGCAGAAACAGCAAGCCGATAACACGGAGCGCACTGGGCGTTACCGCACGTTTTTTTGCTCCGATTTCGCACATCGATACTGCGATATTGGTGAATTTCCGGTGAGATTAAAGGATCGGTTCAGTGCGATTTAAAACCCGATTTGAACCATTCTCATCGGGAGGAAGTGCCGTTGGTTGGACATCTTGGAAACACGCTTGGTCCAAGTCGGCGTGCCAACGTCGAACGTTCCTCGCGATCTGGACGATGCTCCCCTTGCCTTGCGTCCACCTTGGAACATGATTTGCATTCCTCTTGTATTACTCTCCTACCGATGCGTGAATGGTCGAGTCAAGGGTTGGTTCCTCATTGCCAAATGCCTGTGGGCGCGTATTGTTTGGCTTTGACCAACCTCCGCTTGGATGATTTTGAAAAAGCGTCCTTTTTCGGAGTACGAACCTGAAAACTACACCTCCGACCGAAGATCGCCGATACACCCTCCTTGAAACCGCCATGAAGCGTCATCAGTATCGGGGTGACGCGTTGCTTGAGGTATTGCACACGGCTCAAGAGCTTTTTGGCTACCTCAGCACGGACCTCATGCGAAGGATTTCGCGAGGCCTGAAGCAACCCCCAAGCCGCGTCTATGGCGTGGCGACCTTTTATAACTTTTTTACGTTGAAGCCCCAGGGGATTCACACCTGCGCCCTGTGTATGGGCACAGCCTGTTACGTGAAAGGTGCCGATCTCGTGCAGAAGGCCCTGGAAGATCAGCTCGAAATCGTCGCGGGGCAAACACGACCCGATGGCCAGGCAACCTTGCGTATCGCCCGATGTTTGGGTGCGTGCGGGTTAGCGCCGGCGGCGGTGTTCGATGGAACCGTCGTGGGCGGTCTGGACTCGACCAAGGCGCTCAAACAAGTGGAAGGATGGCTCGATGGAACTGCATAGCCTTCAGGAACTCGCTAACACCGAACGAGCCCATCGGAAACCTTGCCGAATCCGTTGTTGCACCGCCGCCGGCTGCATGTCTTCCGGCGCGCAGGCGATCGTGGATGCGTTGACGAATGAAGTCGACGAACTCGAATTGGAAGACAAAGTCGCCGTCGAAGCCGTCGGATGCATGCGTCTTTGCTGCGCCGGTCCGTTGGTCGAAGTGGTCCCGACTGGGGTTTTGTACGAGAATGTCAAAAACGAAGACGCCAAGGCGATCGTCGAAGCTTCTGCCGCCGGTAAGGTCGCGGACTTGTTGACGGTGGACCAAAATCTGCCGTTCTTCACCGAACAACAATCGCTGGTGCTCGAAAACAGTGGAAAGGTCGAACCCGAACGGATTGAATCTTACCTAGCAGTGAATGGGTATCAGGCGTTGCACCACGCGGTGCGGGAAATGAGCCCCAACGAGGTGGTCGCGGCCGTCACGCAAAGTGGATTAAGGGGCCGCGGTGGCGCGGGTTATCCAACGGGCGTGAAATGGAGCCTGGTCGCCAAAATGCCCGCGACGCAGAAATATGTCATCTGCAACGCCGACGAGGGAGACCCCGGTGCCTTCATGGATCGCAGCGTGCTGGAGAGCGATCCACACCGAGTCTTGGAAGGCATCGCGATTGCGGCTTATGCCGTCGGCGCCAATCAAGCATACATCTACGTGCGTGGCGAATATCCGTTAGCCATCAAGCGATTGGAAATCGCGATTCGGCAAGCGCGCAAGTTGGGAGTGTTAGGAAGCCAAATCTTCGATTCCTCCTTCAACTTGCGTATTGACCTCCGCATTGGCGCGGGTGCCTTCGTTTGTGGCGAAGAAACGGCGCTGATCGCTTCGGTGGAGGGAAAGCGAGGCCAACCAAGACCGCGGCCCCCCTACCCTTCCGAGCACGGCCTCTGGGAAATGCCCACGCTCATCAACAACGTGGAAACCTACGCGAACATTCCCACGATCTTGACCAAGGGCCCCGAATGGTTCGCCCGTATCGGCACGGCAACTTCGAAAGGCACGAAAGTGTTCGCCTTGGCTGGGAAAGTCAAGTACACTGGCCTCGTCGAAGTACCGATGGGAATGCCATTAAGAAAAATCGTGGAAACCCTTGGAGGCGGGGCACCGGACGGTGGCACCATCAAGGCCGTGCAAACCGGCGGGCCCTCCGGCGGTTGCATCCCGGCCAACCTACTTGATACCCCTGTGGATTACGAATCACTCAAACAACTCGGTTCGATCATGGGTTCGGGTGGGATGATCGTCATGGATCAAACCTCGAACATGATTGAGATCGCCAAATATTTCATGGAATTTTGCATGGATGAATCGTGCGGAAAATGTATTCCCTGCCGCGCGGGAACGGTGCAAATGCACCAACTTCTCGGCAAAATCGCGGACGGCAAAGCGAACGCCCAAGACCTCGCTACGCTCGAAGCACTGGGCGACATGGTGAAGTTCACGAGCCTGTGTGGCTTGGGCCAATCGGCTCCAAACCCGGTTCAAAGCACACTTCGCTACTTCCGCGAAGAGTACGAACAAAAACTTCAGCCCTCGTCGGCCCATCCACGAGCGTCCCTTCCCCTGGTGAGGTAATTCATGGCTATCAAAACGTTAACGCTCGATGGAAAACTGGTCACGTCCTCCCGGGATCAAACCATCCTCGACGCGGCTCGGGAACACAAGGTCTCGATCCCAACCCTTTGCCACCTCGACGGCTTGACCGATGTCGCTGCCTGCCGATTGTGTCTGGTGGAACTGGAACCACACGGTCGCTTGGTAGCGTCGTGCGTGACGCAGGTCGAGGAAGGCATGGTGATTCGCACCGACACGCCTCGCCTTAACGAATACCGCAAGATGATCTTGGAACTTCTGCTCGCCGAACGAAACCATGTCTGCTCGGTGTGCGTCGCGAATGGACATTGCGAATTGCAGGACTTGGCGGCTCGGTTCGGCGTCGACCACGTTCGCTTCCCGTATCAAAATCCGAAATTGGAGGTCGACACCTCGCACAACCAATTCGGCGTGGATCACAACCGTTGCGTGCTCTGCACTCGGTGCGTGAGGGCATGCGATGAAATCGAAGGGGCACATACCTGGGACGTCGCGGGCCGAGGCCATCAATCGCGCGTCATCACGGACATGAACCAACCTTGGGGCGAAGCGGAATCGTGCACTTCGTGCGGCAAATGCGTGCAGGCATGTCCGACGGGCGCGCTCTTTCGCCAAGGCACCACGGTGGCGGAAATGGCCAAGGATCGCGCGAAATTGGCCTTCCTCGTTCAGGCTCGGGAGAAAAAACAATGGGTGCTGTAAGATTCGCGACCGCCTGGCTCGGAGGCTGCTCCGGTTGCCACATGTCTTTCCTCGACCTGGACGAATGGTTGATCGAGTTGGCCAAACATGTGGAAGTGGTTTATAGCCCCGTCGCCGATGTCAAAACCTTTCCGCCCAACGTCGATGTTGCTCTGGTGGAAGGTGCCGTCGCCAACGAGGAAAACCGGGAGCAACTCGAAAGGATTCGCGCCAACACGCGTATTTTGGTGGCGTTTGGCGATTGCGCCGTCACCGGCAATGTGACCGCGATGCGGAATCCGTTGGGCTCCGCGTTGGAAGTGTTGCGGCCCGTGTATCTCGAAAAGGGCGATCTCAACGCGAAAATCCCTGACGAACGTGAAATCGTTCCGATCCTGCTCGAACAGGTGAAACCGATCCATGCCGTGGTCCCCGTGGATGTTTTCCTCCCCGGTTGTCCGCCCCCGGCTTCACGCATCCGCGAAGTCTTGGAAGCGCTCCTGCAGGGACGTTCGCCCGACTTGTCCGTTGAGGAAAGGCGTTTTGGCTAAGTGATCACCCTGATTCGGGGGGGGCGAAGCCCATGCCGTGCCTTACACCTTCAGCCAACCGAGGAAACTTCGTGCGGCGAATAAGTGCTTCGCACAAAGTCCTAGGCTCTACCGTGTGTATGCCGCACCCTAATAGTCTCTAAACTTTCGTTCGAAAACAATCCGCTCGCCGGATTCATGAATTTCCCAAAGGAACGAACCATGACGAAACGTCTCGTCATCGACCCGGTCTCACGTATCGAAGGACACGCCAAGATCAGTATTTTTTTGGACGAGGCTGGCGAAGTCTCCGATGCAAGATTTCACGTGGTTGAATTTCGCGGCTTCGAAAAATTTTGTGAAGGCCGACCTTTCTATGAGATGCCCGGCTTAAGTGCGCGCATCTGCGGCATCTGCCCCATTAGCCATATCCTGGCTTCCTCCAAGGCGGGAGATGCCCTGCTATCGGTTCAGCCCCCCGCCGCCGCGAAAAAACTGCGGCGCATCATGAATTGGGGCCAGATCCTGCAATCGCATGCGCTCAGTTTCTTCCATTTGAGCGGTCCGGATATGCTGCTCGGTTGGGACTCTGCTCCCGCGGAACGCAACGTTTTCGGCTTGATCGCCAAGCACCCAGATCTCGCGCGAAAAGGGATCCGCCTCCGCCAATTTGGCCAAGAAGTCATCGAAGCCTTGGGCGGGAAAAAGATCCATCCCGCCTGGAGCGTTCCTGGCGGTGTACGGGAAAACCTTTCCATCGAAAAACGCGATCACCTTCTCTCATGGATTCCTGAAGCGTATCAGTCCATTGGCGAAGCATTGGGTTTTTTCAAAACCTTCCTGGATACCCACGAAGAAGAAGTCGCCCATTTCGGAAATTTCCCCTCGCTGTTTCTGGGACTCGTGCAAGAAGACGGCACGTGGGAAACCTCCGACGGCGTTCTTTCCGTCTGTGATGAAACGGGCAAGACGCTCGCGCAGGAACGCAATCCGTTGAATTATTCAAAACTCATCGGCGAATCCGTGGAGCATGATTCGTTCCTCAAATCACCTTACTACCGCCCGATGGGATTTCCGCATGGCATCTATCGGGTCGGGCCTTTGGCGCGTTTGAATCTTTGCAGCCAAATGGGCGTGCCGCAAGCGGACGCGGAATTCCGTGAATATCGGCAACGTGTGGGACCGATCGCGTTGTCGTCGTTTCATTTTCATTACGCGCGTCTGATCGAAATGTTGGCGTGCGCGGAGAATTTAGCGAAGCTTCTCTTGGATCCCGACGTCACCACCGGCATTTGTCGCGCCCAGGCGGGAGTGAACCAACGCGAAGGCGTGGGAATCAGCGAAGCGCCGCGAGGCACGCTTTTCCATCACTACGTGGTCGATAGCCATGGCCGACTCGAGAAGGTGAATTTCATCATCGCCACGGGGCAAAACAATCTCGCCATGAACAAAACCGTGACGCAAATCGCGAAACGTTACGTGCGTGGGGAGAAGGTGCCCGAACCATTCCTGAATCGCGTGGAGGCGGGCATTCGCGCGTTTGATCCGTGCTTGAGTTGCTCGACCCATGCGTGGGGACAAATGCCGATGCGCGTGGAATTGATTCGACCTGACGGAACCTTGGCTGACGTGGCGGTGCGGTAATGAGGTATCGGTGGCTGGTCGTGGGAATGGGCAACACCCTCCGCCGCGATGACGGAATCGGTCCCTGGCTTGCCACCCAGATCGACGCATGGAATCTCGCGCATGTCCGGGTTCGCATCGTTTTCTCGCTCACCCCGGAACTAGCCGCCGATGCCGCCGATGCCGACTCGGTCTTATTCCTCGATGCCTGTCAAGCCCCCGCCGGTCCACCGTGGCGTGAGATTCCTCGTCGAAGGGTATCCGCCGCGGTTGCTCACGCATTGAGCCCCGAATCGTTGTTGGACCTGACGAACCGTCTCTTTGGCGCATGTCCCGCCGGTTGGGTCTTGCCGGTTCAGGGATTCGATTTCGCGTTTGGAGAAGGCCTTTCGGATTCCGCGCTCGGCGAGGCTCAAGTGGCGTTGGAATGGCTTGATACGAAGTTGCGCGAACCGGAATCGGCTTTCCTTTCCGATCTCTCAAGTGTGCGAAGGACCGACGGAACACACTCTCCCCATTTTCGTTGAGGACATGATTCATGCCAACGTCGATGCATTATTCGTTTGTACCTACGCAAGATAACCCCGATGGAGGACGGGTATTGCTCCGCGACGGAAGTGCCGCGGAGATTCGACCGGCACGCCCCGACGATCTCGCCCTACTCCGCAAATTCTTCATGGAATTATCTCCTGAATCTCGGCACCGTCGATTCTTCTCGGCTTCCCTGCCCTCAGACAAGACGCTTGCGGAACTCTGCGATAATCTGCACCCGCAGAAGCAACAAACGCTTTTGGTTTTGCGCCTTCGAGATGGAGCGCCGGTCATCGTGGCCACGGGTTCATGGTTCGAAAAGGAAGACGATGAAGAAGCCGCGGAAGTCGCCTTCGCGGTCGACGATCGGTTCCAAGGCAAAGGCCTGGGTTCGCTGTTGCTGGAGCGTTTGGCGATCCTTGCCGTTCGCCAGGGATACACCAAGTTGTGGGCGGTGACCTTTGCCGCCAACCAGGCCATGCGCAATGTGTTTCGCGAATCGGGATTCGAAATCGAAGAACAACTCGAACACGGCGACATCGAGGTGACGCTGTCATTAACGCCTGGTGCCGACACGGTGGAAAAGGCCACCCTGCGTGACCGCATTGCCACGGTGGCGTCGATTCGCCCCTTCTTCGAACCGCGTGCGATCGCGATTGTTGGAACGTCCCGTAATTCGGAAAACATTGGCCATAAAATCCTGCGGGCGCTAACGAGTGCGGGATTCACAGGGCCACTTTATCCGATCAATCCGAAAGCGGACGAGTTGATGGGGCTCAAGGTCTATCCCAGTCTCGAGGCGATCCCGGGCCCGGTCGATTTGGCGGTCCTCGCGGTACCTCCAAAATACATGTTGGGCGTGGTCGATGAAGCGGCGCGAAAAGGCGTCCGCGCGTTGGTCGTGATCTCCGCGGGGTTTGCCGAAGTGCGTGGCACCGACGGCGCGGATCTTCAGCGCCAACTTGTCGAACGCGTGCGCGGGCACGGCATGCGGATGATTGGTCCGAACTGTTTAGGAATCCTGAATACCGAACGCCGAATGAACGCATCTTTCTCGCCGGTTTTCCCGCCTGCGGGGACAATTGCCATGTCATCGCAAAGCGGCGCGTTGGGTTTGGCCGTGCTCGCGGCGGCCTGTCGGCTGCAACTGGGTTTGTCGACGTTCGTAAGCGTCGGAAACAAAGCCGACGTTTCCGGCAACGACCTCATTCAATACTGGGAAGAAGATCCCAACACCCATGTGATCTTGCTGTACCTGGAATCGTTCGGCAATCCGCGCCGCTTCGCTTCGATCGCGCAACGTGTCAGTCGCAAGAAACCGATCATTGCGCTCAAAGCCGGCCGTGGTCAAGTTGGGGCACGGGCCGCGAGTTCGCACACGGCGGCGTTGGCGAGTAAGGAAGTCGCGGTCGATGCACTCTTTCGCCAAACCGGCGTGCTCCGCGTCGATTCGCTCGCGGAGATGTTCGATCTCGCGTCGGCGCTCGCCACCCAGAAACTGCCTACGGGACGACGTGTGGCGATCCTCACGAACGCCGGCGGTCCCGGGATTCTTTGTGCCGACGCTTGCGAAGCCGCCGGCCTCGCGCTCCCCGTTCTCACGCCTGCCACACAAAATGCCCTACGCCAATTCCTTCCCGAGACGGCCAGCGTCGGTAATCCGGTAGACCTTGTTGCGTCGGCTCCGCCGGAGCATTACCGAAAAGCCCTCGAAATCTTGTTGGCATGTGACGAAATCGATTCCGTGATCGTGATTTACATTCCGGTCGGTTTCGCTGAAAACGCGGAATATTTGGCCGCCATCCAAACCGCCGCCAATCGAAATGAAGAATTGGCGAAGGGTGGCACCCCGAAATGTTTACTAGGTTGTTGGATGTACGACGAACAAGTCGGCGCTAGTGCCCAGGCGCCGGGACAAAAAATACCGTCGTTCACTTTTCCGGAAACGCCGGCTCAGGTCCTGGGACGGCTGGTGCAATACGCCGACTGGAAGCAACGAGCCATCTCCTTCGTTCCGGAATTCCACAATCTGGACATCGATGGCGCCCAGCACCTTTGCCAGCGCATTCTCTCCGAGCATGGGCCAGGTTGGTTGACGTTACCAGAATCGTTCGACCTTCTACGTGCGTTTGGTATCCCGGTGGCGCCCTTTGGACTCGCGAAAACCGCCGACGAAGCCGTGGCCTTTGCTGACCGATTCGGTTACCCGGTCGTGCTAAAAATCTCGACGCGCCACCTGGTTCACAAAGCGGACATCGGAGGCGTACGCCTTAACCTCGCCGATGCTAGCGCCGTTCAATCGGCATTCGAAGGCATCGCCGCGGGATGGCGGCGACAACAACCCGAAATTCCTCTGGATGGAGTTTTGGTTCAGCCGATGGTGCGGGGCGGTGTCGAAGTCATGTTCGGCATGACGCGCGATCCAGCGTTCGGACCGTTGCTCGCGTTTGGCTTGGGCGGCGTGTTCGTGGAAGCGTTGCAAGACATCACGTTCAGCATCCTCCCGCTTACCGTCGCGGACGCTGCCGCGATGATCCGGCGACCCAAAGGCGTAAAATTGCTGAAAGGTTTCCGTGGCCAACCGCCCTGCGACCTTGCCGCACTCGAAGAAACCTTGCTTCGCCTCGCTCGCCTCAGCGAGGAACTTCCGTGGGTGCAAGAACTGGATATGAACCCGATTCTTGCCTTCGCCGAGGGAAAGGGATGTCAGGCCGTCGACGTACGTATTCGAATCTGATTATTTCGAAAACACCGTTCGACTTCCTGCTCCAAGGTGAGGGTTGGCGCCAGGCGGGCGGCCCGTGTAAACCGGCCGCTCACGACTTCCGCACGTGGCGGAGAAAATCCGGCAAACGACGCGGTGTAGAAATTTGGGGGACGTGCCGGGCGGTGCATGCTGACCGCTCGCTGTGAGTACGCTCACCCACGGGATTCGAACACCCTACTTTTCCTGGATAATACCTGGCAAACCTGCGATCCATCCCTATCACATACCTTGCAATGCAAATGGGAATACGGGAGTAGGGTATGCGTCACGTGTTGTCCGCCCTGGTGCAAAACCAGCCTGGCGTCTTAGCTCATGTTTCCGGCATGTTGGCCTCGCGGGGCTTTAACATCGATAGCTTGGCCGTCGGCGAAACCGAAAAGCCCGAGTTGTCGCGCATGATCTTCGTCGTCCGTGGCGACGACAACACGCTTGAGCAAGTGCGGAAGCAACTCGACAAAATCATTTCCGTCGTTCGTGTGGATGATATTTCCACCCAGAACTATGTCGAACGCGATCTGATGTTAATCAAGGTCGAAACTCCACCGGAAAAACGAACGGAAATCTCGCTTTTGGTGGAAATGTTCCGAGCACGCGTGGTCGACGTCAGTCCCGATAATTTGATGATCGAAATCTCGGGCCAGGAAAGCAAGATCGAGGCGTTTATCGACCTCATGCGTCCCTACGGGATTCTCGAATTGGTTCGCACGGGCCGAATCGCCATGGTGCGAGGCCGCACGGTTCGCGGAGACGAAAAATGAGCCAATCAACCTACACGACGCGTCCGATCCGGCCCGAAGTGTTGGACGTTTTGAATAAGCTGCAACCTGGCCAACAAATCAAGATCCACCAGACGATTAAAGTCGGTCTAAAGAGCTGGCCTCATGTGGTCGTAGGAACGTTCCGCCATGTCGATTCGCTGGCGACCGGCATCGCCACGGACCGAGTTCCCGAAGACGACATCGTCGTTCCCATCGTTCATTTCACCAAGGAAAATCAAGAACTCAGCAGCGTGACGATCGACGAGAACACGAAGATCGAGATCGTGTAGCCCGAAATCAACGGCAGCGCCAGATCGTTTCGCGAGCGATCCCCAAGCGATCCAGCGTGGCCGTTATATCCTTCAGGAAACGCTTCGCATCTTCCGGATAACCGGCGGTGGGTTTTAAGCCGGGCAGATGGCGGCGCCAAAAGGCGTTGAATTCTCCCATCAACACTTCCCGAAGGTATTTCGCCACCATGGACGCCAAGGCGACGGGAAAATGATCCAGGTCGGCTTTAGGCACGATCGTGACGGAAACGGGCCGCCCCATCCCCTCCACGCGGTAGACGCTTGAATCGCTTCGCTCATCTTCAGCCAACACGAAGCCATTTGGGAAACAATGCTGCAAGATGGCGGCGTAGCGATTGCGTCCGCCTTGTTTGTCGAGCACAAAACACAACGGTTCTTCGGGCAGGATTTCCACGGCATGGTGGATCAGCTTGGCGAGGCCTGCGCTCAACACCGCGGCTTTACTGTCCCAACGCGCCACGATGGCGTTGAAACGAGGAGCCGCGATGACTTGGCTTCGGACCAGCCCCAGTTTGATTCCCGCAGCTTCGCACGCATCGTTCCAACGCTTGGCATGAGACGCGAGCACCGGGGGATCGATTTCCACCGGCAGCTTCGTTTCGCCGGCGAACCAAGGCTCGTCACGTAAATTTTCCCAGTCAAAGGGACAAAGATGCTCAAGAAGTGATTGAAGCTGCCAGGACGGGCCCATACCTTCATCGCTGCATGGAGCGGGCGAAGAAAGGCAGGCCAAGACGGAGGTTTCCAGCGCGGACAACCCTTTTCCCGAGGAATAGAGGACTTTTGAATCCGCGATGGCGAGGCGACCATCGTCTTTTTCGTGGCCACGCCGAACCGCTTGGCGAAGACAATGCCAACAATCGGACGATTGGTCCGAGACGCGGAGGGCCGTGAGCGTCATCACCAGCGGGCCCAAGTTTGGTCCATATCCCGCTTCATCGACGCCGATCAGCCATGGCATGCTTACGCGTCCTTTCTAAAATAACGTCGTTTCATGGTTTCGCGGTCGCTTCAACCAGCACGAAATTGAAATCCACCTCGCGGAGGTTCTCACCCATGCTTGCAGTCAACATCTTCAAAAAGATTATCGACCGAGAAATCCCTGCCAAGATCCTTCACGAAGACGATCAGTGCTTGGCGTTTCACGATGTGAATCCGCAAGCTCCGGTTCACGTGCTGATCATTCCGAAAAAAGAGATCCGCACCCACGATGATCTCACCTCAGCGGATCAATTGCTGCTTGGGCATCTTCATCTCGTGGCGATCCAACTGGCGAAGCAACTGGAACTCAGCGACGGCTACCGCGTGATCATCAACTGCAAAGAGGCAGGCGGCCAAACCGTCCCCCATTTGCACGTGCATCTGTTGGGAGGCCGGCCCTTTCATTGGCCGCCGGGATAAATCGCACGCATCTGAAAATACTCGTTCGTGAAGATTACCGACCTTTCAAGACACGCCTTCCGCGAAAGACACGCGTGAAAACCACCGCCTTTTTTTTTCCGTTCGATCTTTTCGGAAGCTCCGGCACGCGCGTGGGGGTCGAACTCCTGGCAGACGCCTTTCAAGAGTTGCTCGAAGACAATCGTAGAGAAAAGACGCTCACCCGAGCGAAATCGTACGCAGGTAAAGTGCGTTTCGAGGAATTTCTATTTGAAAAGTGGGCCGACTACGCGGATTGGAAGTCCGCTCCCCTGGCCGCGATTAAGGAAAAACTTGAGTCCGAGGATTTCCTGATCTGGACGGCGGGAAACCACCTGGGCGCAATGCCGATTTATGAAGCATTGGCGGATCGCGCCGACACGCTTATCGTCCAGTTCGATGCCCATCTGGATATCCACCATTTAAGCGATTGCACCGAAGAACTTTCGCACGGCAATTTTTTGCTCCATCTCGACGCGAAACCCAACGTGATCAATGTGGGCCACCGCGACCTTCTTCTCACGGCGGGGCATATCGCGAAATCTTATCGTGCCGCCATTTCCGCGGCGGAAATCCACCTGGATGCCTCATTGCAGAAGGAACGCCTTCGAACCCTTGCGTCCGGCTTTGAGAAAATATGGATCGACATCGATTGCGATGTTTTTGATCCCGCCTTCTTCCCGGCCGTGGCGCAACCGTTGCCCTTCGGTCTTTCACCGGCACTGGTACTGAATTGGATCGACGCGATAGGATTTGGGCGAATCGCGGGGCTTTCCATTTCCGAGTTCGAGCCGGCCCGTGATCATCGGGATCGAAGCCTGGAAACGCTGATGTGGATGCTTGAATACTTCCTACTCCGAATCCACGAAAAGGCGCCAAGCTGATTAAGGTTTCAACGACATGAATCACTAAAGCTACCGGTACAGCCCTTTATCTTCCGCATAAGCCTCGATGGCTCGAGGGACCATGTAGCGAACGGAACGGGACTGGGACCAGCGTTTCCGAAGGTCGCTGCTCGATATCGTGACCCAAGGCATTTCGATTTTCTGAAGGCGAACCAACGCGGTGTCGACTCCTAGGCTCGCACAAAACTCCGCATCCGTGGGTAATGTTCCACCTTGCCGCGGCACGACCAAGATCGACGCCATCTCCAAAATCTTCCGGGGCTGATACCACGTCGGAAAGTCGCGTACGGAATCGCCGCCCAGGATCAGGTAAAGGTCGGTGCCCGGGTTTTCCTGAAGGATTTGCGCTAGCGTGTCGACGGTGTAACTGGGACCGGGACGATCGCGTTCGATCTCGCTAATGCGAAACGCGGGGTTTCCCGAGATCGCCAGGGCTAACATTTCCACGCGTTGGTGAAAGGTCGTCACCGGTTGGTCGGGCTTGTGAGGCGGACGTGCTGCCGGCACGAACCAGACCTGATCGAGATGGGCTTGCTCGCGACATTGCTCGGCCAAGATCAAGTGACCAAGGTGGACCGGATCGAACGTGCCCCCAAAGATTCCAACCCGCATCACCTTCCTCCAACATTCCGAGTCGAAAACGGCTGGTGAGCCCAGACCTTCGAATGGCCCATCGCGTCAGCTCAAACGTGCCTGCGACACATCGACGTCGCGATCTCGCAAGTAGGCGGCTGCGTCTTCCGGGGGTACGGGATTGATGTAAAACCCCGTGCCCCATTCAAAGCCCGCCACCCGCGTCAAACGGGGAATAATCTCCATATGCCAATGGTAGTGAGGCAATGGTTGGACATCCAAGGGCGATGTATGGATCACGTAGTTGTAAGCCGGTTTTTCGAGTGCGAATTCCATCTTCATCAGAAGCGTCTTGATGACCGTTCCAAATTCTTCAATTTCGATTCGTTGAATGTTTTCGAAATGGCTTTGATGGCTTTTCGGCACCACCCACGTTTCAAACGGGAATCGGGCCGCGAAGGGACAAAAGGCGAGGAAGTTCGGCGTGTCCAAAACGATCCGCTTTTCCGCGTCCGATTCCTGGTGGATCATGTCGCAATAAATGCAACGGCCTCGATAGCCGAAAAATTCGCGTGCGCCATCCATTTCTTGCTGCACGTTGATGGGGACGATCGGCGTGACGACGAGTTGCGAATGGGAATGTTCCAGCGACGCCCCTGCCGCCGCGCCGACGTTTTTGAAAATCAGCCCGTACACGAGACGGGGATCCCGTTTCAAATCGACGAGGCGATCCCGGTAAACCCACAAGATCTCGCGGATCCGATCCTCGGAGAAGTTGGCCATGGACGCTTCATGAAACGGACACTCGATGATGACTTCATGAGCGCCGACGCCGTTCATCTTGTCGTAAATCCCTTCGCCGCGTTTCTGCAAATCACCCTCGATCTTGAGGGCGGGGAATTTGTTCGGCACGACGCGTACCCGCCAACCCGGCGCATTTGGCTGGGTGTTTCGTTGACGGTAAGCAAGAATCTCCTTGGTCGTATCGTCTTCATTCCCTTCGCAGAAAGGGCAGTATCCCGATTCAAGGCGATCGATGGTTTGCGTCGTTTCCATCGGCCTTTTCGCACGTTCCGTCGATATGATGACCCATCGCCCGACGATCGGATCTTTTCTTAGCTCCGGCATCGGCAGCCCTTTCAAGTACGGATGAAAATCCGGGGACAAATTCATAGGAAATTTCCATATTCACGACGAGTCGGCGTCGAGCGCCATTCGCCGACCTAAACATCCCAGAGTTTCCGTTCGAAATCCGCGGGGGGTACGTCCGTATGGATGGCGCCCTCACGTGGCGCGCGATCTCGGCTTTGACCTCGTTCTTGCAGGTCGACGTAAAAGTGGACTGGCGCTCCTACCTCCAATCCGAGCGTCGCCAAGGGAATCGCCACTTCCACGATTCGGTCGACGGCACCCCGGATACCTGCGATTGGCCCAAACCGGTGATCACCCATGCTCCAATTCCACCGTTCGTTCTCCGCGGCATGGGGCGCATATTCCAAGGCAAATCCTGGTGGTTCCTCGAAGCCAATCCGCAACGCATCGTAAGCTTGCAGCGCCAATGAAGCTGGCTGATCGAAATCGACCCGAATGAACAGCGTTTCACGGTCAAATCCGAAACGGACCTCCCGCAGTGGGCCTTGCGAAACCATCGCCATCGTGCCGCGTTCATTTCGGCAAAGGTATCGGCCTGCGTTGATCCACTCGAAAAACGTTTCCCGGCCATCCACGTTCACTTTCAAAAAACCGATCGGTTGCGTATGCATCGCCTTGAGCGCGGCCCGCTTGATGGGCCTACTCAATTCACGTGGCGGAGACTGACCCAGAAAGATGTAAGCGTTTTGCAGGTGTTTTCGAAACAAAGTATCGAACAGTTCGTCCTGCGCACTGCTGTGATCATCTCCATACCACCAAAACCAGTCGCTGCCTTCAGCGATATAAATTTCTTCCCATGCTTTTCGTAGGGCTTCGGGGTCCGTGTGCGGCAACGCCGCGTGATGGCGAACCATTTCCCGGGTCTGATGAAGAAGGTCCCATGCGGTGTTGTCTTCGTCGTGCCCAATCCAGATGGCGAAGTTGTGGTAGATCCAGCTACCCGAAAAAAGCCGAGCGAGCGTGTCGGTGGGAGGTTGTTCCGTTAAGTAGTCGCCAATTTTGACGGGACGAATCCCCGGCGTGGTCGTGCACAAGGTGTACAGCAATCGCAAAAATTCCACCCCGCCGCCAGGGTAGTGCTCCCAGCAGTTTTCGCCATCGAGAATCACGTTGACCATGACCCGTTCTTTCTCGGGAACGGCCTCGCGAATGTTTCGCAGATGGCGAACGAAGTCGGCGGCTGCCTCACTACCTGGGCTGCGCTGGTAATGGAAGCCGATCATGTCGCTGAGAGCGTGGTCGCGAAAGACGATCGCCAAATCGTGATCCCCTTCGCGCACTCGATATGGCCGATACAACAGCCCAGGGTTGCGAACGTGTCCCGAGGCATCTCTCCCGACGAATTCTTGCGTGGAATGGCTTAGAATCTCTTCATCGGTCGCGATCCAGCGGATTCCGTGTTGAGCCAACAATGGGATCATCGCCTGGCACACGCTCCCTTCGGCTGGCCACATTCCCTTGGGCGCTTCACCGAAGACTTGGCGGTGCTGGTCGACGGCACGTTTCACGTGAATGGCCGCGTCCTCCGGATATCCTCCGGTGTAACGAGGAAGCTTCACGTCCGGCATCGCTTCTTTCGCCAGTTTCTTGTCGAATAGCAATGGAAGAATGGGGTGGAAATAAGGTGTTGTCGTCAGCTCCACCTGCCCCGCCGCAGCCAACTGCCGATGCAGCGGTAGTACTTGACGAAGGATCTCTAGGTGCTTGGCCAGCACCGTTTGCTTGTCGCCTTCCGAATAATACTTTCCCTTCCGTTTCAACTCCTGCAGTGTCGTATCGCGTTCAAATGCAATTGGATGGATCCACGCGAGGTTGAAAAGCACTTGAAGATCGCGAAAGTCCCGTTCATTGAAACGACGTAACGCTTGCTTCGCCGTATTTTGGCCCCCTGCGCGCCGATGAAACAACTCAAAATAACGGGCCATCGGCTTGATCATCTGCTCGGTGTTGGCCATGAAAAAATGATCGAGCAGGTAAATCGCGTCTTCTTCACATAGATCGTTCGCCGCGAGTTTGGAAACCTGCAGCGGCCGATCGGTGGCATCGTTTTCGGTGTAGGCAAGGATTTGGCGGACGAGGCTGGGAACCAGGTTGATCGTGCACCGCATCTGTGGAAACTCGAGCAGGTGCAACGCCATGCCGTAGTAATCTTTTACACCATGCAGGCGAACCCACGGCATGGGGTTTTCGCCCGTGACGTCGTCCGGATAGTACGGCTGATGTTGGTGCCAATAAAATGCTAGAGCGATCTCAGCCATATTCCCCCGAGCATGAAAAACAGGGCGATTCGCCGGGTTACTCCTCGGTTCCGAACGGCGACCCACGAGTGATTATAGAAACTTCCCACCCGAGACAGAGGATCGGTGGAAATGAATATCACGCCTCGTCATCTTCCCGGTCTAGAACAGGTTCACTCGTTTGCCGTATACTGATGTGCATGGGACTTCGTTGTCATCTCTCTAAAAAGGTCATCGTTTTGCGAGGAGCTTCGGCATGTCTCTCCGGACATTCTCGGTGGTGATGGCGGCGTCGTTGATCGCGCTCCAGGCGTGCAGTTCTCAAGACAACGTTTCCGAGGCGCCTCGAGAATCGGCGGAAGCGAAAAAGGTGCCGCTTGGAAAAAACGTGACGCTCGTGGTCCAGGGGAAGAAACGCGAAGTTCAGATCGCTGGAAAAATCTGTTTGCGCCAGGGACAATTGGAACAACTGCTCACCCGGATGCGAACGAAGGAACATGAAGCAATCATCGCTGCCGACATCGACGCCCGCGATGTTCATACCGCCCTTTTGGCCGCCGGCGCGGAAGCGGGCAACCCCGTAAAATGGCAGCCAAAGTTCGCGCCGCCGACGGGAACTGCGATCAAAGTATCGATTGAGTATTCCAAGAAGGGGAAAACGACGCGCGAGCCTGCCAACGATTGGATTCGCTCGATCAAAACGAAGAAAAAATTGCAGACGGATTGGGTATTCGCGGGCAGCCAACTTTGGCCCGATCCCCTCGACAACACCAAACCGCCGTTTTATGCCGCGAATGAAGGAGACGTGATTTGCATCTCAAATTTCGATACGGCGCTTTTGGATGTGCCAATCGACAGCTCCAAATCAAATGACGATCTCGCCTATGAAGCCAACACCGATGCAATCCCTGATTTGGAAACCCCGGTCGTCGTTATCCTCGAACCAGTTTTGCCTGCCAAGAAAAAAGAATGAATCCCGTCTCGTGCCGTCACGATTTCATCGCTCGAACCATGGAAGCGGCGGCCAGCTTTGGCCGCCCTGATTACTTGTCCGATGGTTCCCACTTCAACGAGCCGCGACCCAGCGGCGGACCGATCTTGGTGGTTTTTGACCCACTCGCTTTGTGCATCCGCCGTTGGCTGCTGGACACCCCATTTTCTGGAAAGTATTTCCGTTAAAATACGCGACCCTGCGAAGGCGTGGGAGATTTTGCATTCCTCGGTTAAATCCTGGTTCAAATATCGGTTCTTGGTGGAACGAAGTTGGGAACCAGACCGCATTCGTTGCCTCGGTGGAGTCCCCGCATGAGTGAACTGACGCATTTCGATGAGCATGGCGCAAGCCGAATGGTCGATACCACGGCCAAGCCAGAGACGGAGCGGATGGCGCGTGCGCGGGGGTTGGTTCGGATGGCGCCTGAAACGGCTCGATTGATTCGTGATCGAAAGATGGCGAAGGGAGACGTCTTCGAGGTGGCGCGACTCGCAGGCATCATGGCAGCGAAACGCACGGGAGATTTGATCCCCCTGTGCCATCCTTTGCCGATCACGGGGGCGGAGATCCACTTTCGGTTTGATACCGACGAGGTCTTGGAGATTGAAGCGACGGTACGTTGTTTTGGCCGAACGGGTGTGGAAATGGAAGCCCTTACCGCCGTGTCAGTTGCCGCACTGACCGTGTATGACATGTGCAAGGCTGTGGACAAAAGGATTTCGATCGAAGCGATCCAACTCGAAGAGAAACGGGGCGGGAAATCCGGGACTTTCGTGCGCGACGTGTAAACAGGCGTATACAAACTGCTCGCAGGAACAATTGACGCGGGGTGGAGGAATGACTAATATTCACTCAGAATTGAAAGTTCAGAACTTTGGCGGCAAGGTGGCTTTACCCCCTGCCGGAGCCTCCATGAATTCGAGCCTCGCTCCACCGTTGCAGCGTCCTTCCGTCAATCCTTTTTCCCTCGTCGCGTCGGATCTCGAAAAGGTCGAATCGATCCTTCGGCAAACGTTGGAATCACCGCGTCCAGGCGTCGACCGCCTTCTTGGACACCTTGCTCACTACAAAGGGAAACGCCTTCGGCCCGCGCTGCTCCTGCTGGTGGCGAACGCATGTGGGCGGGTCGATTCGGCCCATCATGTACTCGGCGCCGTCGTCGAGATGATTCACACCGCGACGTTGGTCCATGACGATGTGTTGGATTCTGCCACCGTCCGCCGGCATGTGCCAACCGTCAATTCATTGTGGGGCAACCAAGCCAGCATTTTGCTCGGCGATTACCTGTTTACGCATGCTTTTCACCTTTCGAGCACGCTCAATGACGTTCGTGCCTGCCGAGTGATTGGCGAAGCCACGAACAACGTCTGTTCCGGTGAACTGCATCAAATTTGCCGAAAGGGACAACTCGACCTCTCGGAAGAAGAGTATTTCCAGATCATCGATGGAAAAACTGCCGAACTCACCGCGTGCAGCTGCCAACTTGGCGCGATGTACGCGGGAATGAACGAGGCCATCATTGATGCGATGACGCGTTTTGGCCGAGCTTTGGGCATTGCATTTCAAATCGCGGACGATCTACTTGATCTCGTCGGCGAAGAAACGTTGGCGGGAAAATCGCTGGGAACGGATCTGGATCAGAAAAAGCTCACCCTTCCGTTGATCTACCTTCTCCATCATGCTCCGAAAAACCAGGTGCAACGCGTTCGTGAATTGCTCGAATCTCCCGGAAATCACAAACGCGAGGCAATTCTTCCGGAACTCAAAGATGCCGGGGCAATTCGCTATGCCAGGGACCGGGCCCTGCAATTCTCCCGCGATGCGGCACGTGAATTGGAATGTCTGCCTGCTTCGGTCTACCGCACGGTGCTTGAACGGCTAACGGAAAAAGTTGTCCACCGCGACGCCTAAAACGGCTAACGATAGAATTGCATACGATAAAATGACTATGAATCTTGCCGTAGGGTGGGTGGAGCGAAGCGCAACCCACCGTCGCCTCGAAGGCGTACCACGGACCCTAATCCGGGTTCTGACGGGGGATTTGGGCGGAAACGGCGTCCGGAATCAACCGATTTTTCAACGTTTTAGACTCGACGCGCGCATATTGGATTGAAGCGACGGTG
>WBZS01000730.1_pt1 | contig 34780 bp, 28 predicted proteins | sample 5204201 | NCBI WGS metagenome assembly WBZS01 (sample SAMN12344357, study PRJNA552823) | activated sludge metagenome | biome: Activated sludge suspended growth; feature: Nitrification reactor; material: Wastewater; isolation source: activated sludge from nitrification reactor of wastewater...
CAGCCGAACATGTACGACCTGATCGAGCAGAAGCGCAGCGTCCGCAAGATCTACACCGAGGCGCTCATCGGCCGCGGTGACATCTCCACGGACGACGCCGAGGGCGTGATGGTGAAGTTCCGCAACCGTCTCGAGGGCGTGTTCAAGGAGGTCCGCGACTCGTCCGACGACGACGACACCTACCGCAAGGTGCCGTTCTACCCCGTCAAACTGGGCAAGGACCAGGGCACGGCCATCACCGACGACGCGATGGAGCGCATCGCGCAGGCTCAGGTGACGTTCCCCGAAGGGTTCACCGTGCACCCCAAGGTGTTGCCCCAGATGCAGCGCCGCGCCGACGCCATCCGCACCGGCCCGATCGACTGGGCCACCGCCGAGCTACTGGCCTTCGGTTCGCTGCTCATGGAGGGCCGCACCGTCCGGCTCACCGGTCAAGACAGCCGCCGCGGCACGTTCAGCCAGCGGTTTGCGGCCGTGGTCGACCGGCGCACCAACGAGGAGTACGTGCCCTTGAAGCACCTGACGGAGGACCAGGGCCAGTTCCACATCTTCGACTCCTTGCTGAGTGAGTACGCGGTGATGGGGTTCGAGTACGGCTACTCGGTCGCCTCTCCGCAGGCGCTCGTGCTCTGGGAGGGCCAGTTCGGCGACTTCGCGAACGGCGCCCAGACGATCGCCGACGAGTTCATCAGCTCGGGGGCGGCCAAGTGGACGCAGAAGTCCGGGGTCGTGCTGCTGCTCCCCCACGGCTACGAGGGCCAGGGCCCCGACCACAGCTCGGCGCGCATCGAGCGCTGGCTGAGCCTGTGTTCCGAGGGCGCGCTGGCGGTGTGCCAGCCGTCCACGGCGGCGTCCCACTTCCACCTGCTGCGCACGCACACGTACGTGAACTGGCACCGGCCGCTGGTGATCCTCACGCCCAAGTCGATGCTGCGCAACAAGGCGGCCCAATCGATGCCCGAGGAGTTCACCCATGGCGCGTGGCGGCCCGCCATCGGTGACGAGTCGATCACCGACCCGTCGGCGGTGCGCACGGTGCTGCTGTGCTCGGGCAAGATCCGCTGGGAGTTGGTGGCCGAGCGCGCGCGGCGGGGCCTGGAGGGCCAGGTCGCGATCGTCGCCCTGGAGCGGCTTTACCCGCTGCCGACGGCGGACCTGGCTGCCGAGCTGGACCGCTTCCGGCATGTGACCGACGTCCGGTTCGTGCAGGACGAACCCCTCAATCAGGGCCCGTGGCCGTTCATGGCGCTGCACCTGCCCGAGGCGATCGCGGCGGCGCTGCCGGGCTACCAACTGGTCATGACGCCGGTGGCGCGGCCCGAGGCGTCCTCGCCGTCGGTGGGCTTGCTCAAGGTGCATCAGGCCCAGGAGGCCGACCTGCTCGAACGCGCCTTCGGACAAGGGGAGTGAGTATGTACTCGACCGACCGCGGCATCGAGGAACTGGACGCCCGGCGCGGCCACGAGCAGGTCTCCGTCTCGTGGCTCGCCGCGCAGTTGCGCCAGTTCGTCGACGCCAACCCTGAGTTCGAGGTCCCGATCGAGCGGCTCGCCACCTGGATGGCGCGCCTGGACGACGATGACGCCGACTGAGCCCGGCGTGGGCGTCTCGCCCGGCCGCGTCAACCTGATCGGCGAGCACACCGACTACAACGACGGGTTCGTCCTGCCCATCGCGCTGCCGTGGGCCGCGCGCGTCGTCGCCACGCCCCGGCCGGACACGGGAGTCTCCGTGCGCTCGGCCCAGCTGGGGGCGTCGGTGTTGGTGGACGCCGTGGAGCCCGGCGTCCGCGAGTGGTGGGGCTACGTCGCGGGCGTGGTCTGGGCGCTGCGCCGGCGAGGGCACGACGTCGGCGGGGTCGACCTCGACCTCGACAGCGACGTCCCATTGGGCGGCGGTCTCTCGTCGTCGGCGGCGATCGAGTGCGCCGCGGCCCTGGCGGTCGCCGACGCCTTCGGCCTCGACCTGGACGCCGACGCGTTCGCCGAGGTGGCCCAGGCCACCGAGAACGAGTTCCTGGGCGTGCCGACCGGCCCCATGGACCAGCGGGCCAGCCTCTGGTGCACCGCCGACCACGCGCTGCTGCTCGACTGCCGCACGCTCACCGGGGAGCAGGTGCCGTTCGCCCTGCCCGAGGGCCTCGTGCTGGCGCTGGTCGACACCCGCAGCCCGCACGTGCTGGCCGACGGCGAGTACGCCACCCGCCGCGCGGCGTGCGTGGCGGCGTCCGGACGCCTCGGCGTCCCCGCCCTGCGCGACGTCACCGACCTGGACGCCGCCCTGGCCGTCTTCGCCGGCGGGGGCCCGGACGACCAGGTGCTGCTGCGGCGTACGCGTCACGTGGTCACCGAGAACGCCCGCGTGCTGGACGCCGTGGCCGCCCTGCGGTCCGGGGACTGGGAGGGGTTCGGGCGGCTGCTGACGGCCTCCCACGCGTCCATGCGCGACGACTACGAGATCACCGTGCCGACGGTGGACGCCGCCGTGGAGGCCGCGCTGGCCGCAGGCGCCCTCGGCGCGCGGATGACCGGCGGCGGGTTCGGCGGCTCGGTCATCGCGCTGCTGCCCGCGGACGCCTACGAGGGCTTCGCGGCGCGCCTGCGGGCCGACTACGCCGCGCGCGGCTTCGCCGAGCCGGGCGTGAGCCTCACCCGGGCGTCCGACGGCGGGTTGGTCAGGAGCGGGCGCGGCTGAGCGCCAGCCGGGTGGAGGGCCAGGCTGCGCCGACGACGGCGGCCAGGCCCGCGACGGCACCCAAGATCGTCCACGGCTCGTTGAGGGCGAACTGCCCGAACGCCGCGACGTGCAGCAGGCCGGCGGCCACGACCGGGCCTCGCGACCACACGGCACGCCGCCACAGGAACCACGCGGCCACGGCGACGAGCAGCGCCCACACCAGCAGGGCGACCGCCACCCCGGAGCTGAAGACGCCGTGCCCCGACGTCAGCGACAGCACCGCCATCGCCACGAAGAAGACCGCCAGCCCCCAGGTCGCGAGGACGGCGACAAGGAGGCTGGCAGGGGTGTTTGTCGGACGCATCGCGGCCATATTAGCCCGCCCCTTGGTCATCTCCGCCTGTCCCCTTGTTTTCGTCCCCCGGACTTGGCACCCTAGGCAGTCGGGCATCCTGACCGTTGTGGGATGATTCCTTTCAACGTTCATCCAACATCAAGGAGTGGTTGCCGCATGGACTGGCGCCATCGGGCAGCGTGCCTGACCGAGGACCCCGAGCTGTTCTTCCCTGTAGGGAACACCGGGCCCGCGATCATGCAGATCGCCGAAGCCAAGAAGGTCTGTGCGCGCTGCGACGTCCGCACGGAGTGCCTGCAATGGGCTTTGGAAGCGGGGCAGGACCACGGTGTGTGGGGCGGCCTCAGCGAGGACGAGCGGCGGGCGATGAAGCGTCGTAACGCCCGCGCCCGCGTGCGGGGTTGACGCTCCCGGCTCAGGTGAGCGGGATGCGGATGCGCGCCCGCGTGCCCTGGCCGTCGGGCAGCGACGAGATCTCGAACGACCCGTCGAGGTCGGCGACCAGGGTCGTGACGATCGACAGCCCCAGGCTGCGCTCTTTGGCCAGCGAGAAGTCCTCGGGCAGGGGCTGCCCGCCGTTGAGCACGTCGACGACGAGCGTGCCCTCCTCCTGGATCGGCCGGACGGTCACCTGTCCGGCCTCCCCCCTCAGGCCGTGCTCGAGCGCGTTCTGGACCACCTCGGTGAACACCAGCGACAGGTTCGTGGCCACGTCGGCGGGCACCGACCCGAACGACCCGAGCCGCCGCACCTGCACCTTCGAGCGGGACGACGCCACGTCGCGCACCATCGTCATGAGGCGGTCCGCGACGTCGTCGAAGTTCACCGACGTCTGGAACCCCTGCGACAGGATCTCGTGCACCACGGCGATCGCGGCCACCCGCTTCTGCGCGTCGGTGAGCGCGGCGGCCGCCTCCGCCGATGTCGTCCGGCGCGCCTGCAGCCGCAGTAGCGCCGCCACGGTCTGCAGGTTGTTCTTCACGCGGTGATGGATCTCGCGGATGGTGGCGTCCTTGGTGACCAGTTCCCGCTCGCGGTGGCGAAGTTCAGTGGCGTCCCGGCAGGTGATGAACCAGCCGGCCAGGACGTCGGCGTCCAGCAGCGGCTGGGTGCGTAGCCGGACCACCCCCGAGCGGGTCTCCAGCTCGACCTCGCGCGGACGGGTGCGCGTGAGGAGGTTGCCCAGCGGCACCTCGATCGGGTCGCGCCGGCCCAGGGCGAACGACGCCGTGACCTCCGCGAAGCTCTCGCCGACCAGGTCGCCCGCCCAGCCCAGGCGGCGGTAGGCGCTCATGGCGTTCGGGCTGGCGAAGGTGACGAAGCCCGCGGCGTCCACCCGGAAGCTGCCGTCGCCGACGTGAGGGCTGATCCACGGCACCGGCTTGTCGCCCGGCATCGGGAACTGGCAGCGCATCACCATGCCCGCGAGGATGTTCGCCGTCTCCAGGTAGGTGTCCTCCAGGGCTCCGGGTGCGCGGACGCCCATCCGGTTGGTGTGCATCTCCACGACGGCGATGCAGCGGCCGTCGCGCAGCACGGGCACGGCGTGCACGTCCACCGGGATGCCGGCGTGCAGCTTGTTGCCGCTGGTGGCGCAGATCGTCCGGGACAGGTACGCCTCGACGACCAGGTGCTCGGGGTCGTAGGCGATGTCCTCTCCGACCACGTCGTCCTCCAGGGCGGTGGGCCCGGTGGTGGGCCGGCACTGCGCGGCAGCCCAGAAGACGTTGTCGTCGGCGTCCGGCACCCACAGGATGAGGTCGCTGAAGGCGAGGTCGGCGAGCATGTCCCATTGGTCGATCAGGCCGGCCAGCCACATGGTGTCGTCGGCCGACAGCTCGCTGTGCGTGGCGATCACTTCGGTCAACGTGAGCATGTGGTCATGCTAACGAGATTTGGGACGTCGTCCCGCCGCGTGGCAGAATGGGCCGCTGCGCCGTCGGGCGCGGACGACGTGAGGAGACAGCATGGGTAAGGGTGGCCGCCGGCGCCGCGCGCGCAAGAAGAACAACGCCAACCACGGCAAGCGTCCCAACTCCTAAGGGCCGACGGCCTGGGCCCTGACAGCTGAGCGCCCTGCCAGCTGAACTCAGCGGCCCGGGTCGATCACGATGCGCGTGAACGTGATCTGAGACACGATGCGCAGCCTCAGCGTCTCCGGCGCCGCACAGCTCGAACAGGAGCGGCGCACCACCGATTTGAGCAAGGCCATGAGATCTGCCTCGTCGAGGCAGCGTTCGCATGCGTCGATGTGGTGGCGCAGCTGATCGGCCTCGGCCTCCCCCAACTCGCCGTCCAGCAGCCGGTGCACGCGCGCCACGACGTAGGCGCAGTCGACGCCGTCACTCATCGGGGCCCCCCTGGTTCTGGCCGATGCCCAGCGCCGCGGCATGGTCGGCGAGCAGGCGCCGCAACTGCGTGCGGCCCCGATTCAGCCGCGACATGACCGTGCCGATCGGGGTGCCCATGATCTCGGCGATCTCCTTGTAGGAGAACCCCTCCACGTCGGCCAGGTAGACCGCCAGCCGGAAGTCGGGGGCCAGTTCTGCCATCGCGTCGGTCACCACGGAGTCGGGCATCCGGTCGAGGGCGTCCATCTCGGCGCTGCGCAGGCCGGTCGAGGTGTGCTGCTCGGCGCGGGCCAGCTGCCAGTCCTCGATGTCGGCGCCGAGGCCCTCCTGGGGCTGGCGCTGCCGCTTGCGGTAGGTGTTGATGTAGGTGTTCGTGAGGATGCGGTAGAGCCACGCCTTGAGGTTCGTGCCAGGCCGGAACTGGTGAAACGAGGCGAACGCCTTGGCGTACGTCTCCTGCACCACGTCCTCGGCGTCGGCGGGGTTGCGGGCCATGCGAAGTGCGGCCCCGTAGAGCTGGTCAAGGTACGGCAGGGCGTCGCGTTCGAACCGGGCGGCACGCTCGGCGTCCGTCTCGGTCGCCGGGTCCAGCCCCGGGGAGGGCGCGTCGGTCAGCGGGAGGTCCATCGGCTGCAAGACTACCGGGGATGTCGGCGGGGCGTCCCTGCTGCCCGCCGCCCGCTCCAACAGTGCCGTGGTCACGCGGCTTCAACGCCCGTCGTCGCGCGCGTTATTCCCGCGGGTGGGCGGGGGTGGTAGGAATGGGGCATGAACGTACTCCGCGCGCTCGGCCGCACGTTGCTCGGCGGCTTCTTCATCGCCAGTGGGCTCAAGGCCATCAAGGATCCGGCCCCCTTCGTGTCCGCCGCCCAGCCGCTGGCAGACCGGTTCGTCCCGCTCGCCCAGCGCACCCTGCCACCCGAGGCGGCCGCGCGGGTGCCGGAGGACACGGCGACGCTGATCCGCATCAACGGCGGCCTGTCCGTGCTCGGCGGGCTCAGCATGGCCACGGGCATCGGCGCCCGCGGCGGCTCGGCGCTCGCGGCGGTGTCGATGATCCCGCACGTGCTGGCGTCCGCGCCGGGGTCGGCGACCGGCGTCGACCGCGACGCGCGCAAGAGCCTGCTCATCCGCAACCTGGCCCTGCTGGGGGCGGCGCTGATCGTGTCGCAGGACACGAAGGGCCAGCCCAGCCTTGCGTGGCTGGCCAACGACCGGCGCGTCCGGCTGGCCCGCGACGCCGAACGGGCCAAGAAGGCGCTGGCCCGCGAGGCCGGGCACGCCAAGCAGACGCTGACGCGCGAGGCGGGGCACACGACGGAGCTGCTGGCCAAGGACGTCCGCCGCCTGAAGCGCGAGGCGCAGCTTCAGGCGAAGGCGGCCCGAAAGAGCATCGAGGGCGCGCTTTCGTGACGGCCTGGGTCGCGCCGCGTGCGGCCGGCCCCGTGCGGGGGACGGTGCTCGTGCCGGGGTCGAAGTCGGCCACCGCGCGGGGGTACGTGCTGGCGGCACTCGGCGACGGCCCCAGCGTGCTGCGCGGCGTCCTGGACGCGCGCGACACGCGCCTGATGCGGTCCGCGCTGGCTGGGCTCGGGGTGCGGTTCGACGACGTGGACGCCGGCTCGGTGCGCGTCGTGCCGCCAGAGTCGTTCCGTCCCGCACCTGTCGACGTCGGGCTGGCCGGCACCGTGATGCGGTTCGTGCCGCCGATCGCCGCCCTGGCGTCCGGGGACAGCCCGTTCACCGGGGACGCCGAGGCGACCGCCCGGCCGGTGCGGCCGCTGCTGGACGGGCTGGCGCAGTGCGGCGTCCGGGTCACGCATCCGGAGTCGCTGCCGTTCACCGTCCACGGCACCGGCCGTGTGGCCGGCGGGGTGGCGACGATCGACGCGTCGGCGTCCAGCCAGTTCGTCTCGGGGCTGCTTCTGGCCGCGGCGCGATTCGACGACGGGCTGGCGTTGACGCACGTCGGGGGTGCGTTGCCATCGCTGCCGCACATCGACCTCACGTTGGCCATGCTGCGCGACCGGGGGGTGGACGCCGCGGCGTCCGGTCCGGCGGGTTGGCGCGTGGCGCCGGGTCCGATCGCGGCGCGGGACGAGACCATCGAGCCCGACCTCGTCAACGCCGCCACGTTCTTGGCGGTCCCCCTGGTCGCGGGCGGGGCGGTCACCGTCGCGTGGCCGCGGCACACGGCGCAGGCCGCCGACGCGATCCTGGGCGTGCTGGCGGCCCTCGGCGGGCGCGTGGAGTTCGGCGAGGGCACGGTGACCGTGCACGGCACCGGCGCCGTCACCGCCGCCGACCTCGACTTGAGCGCGGCCAGCGAGCTCACCTGCGTGGCCGCGGCGCTGCTGGCGCTGGCCGACGGCCCGGGGAGCATCCGCGGCGTGGCGCACGTGCGCCACCACGAGACGGACCGGCTCGCGGCGCTGGAGGCCGAGCTGAACGGGCTCGGCGGGCGGGTGCGGCAGACGTCCGACGGGCTGGCGATCACGCCGTCGTCGTTGCGCGGCGGCGTCGTCCACACCTACGCCGACCACCGGATGGGGCACGGGGCCGCGCTGCTCGGGCTGGCGCTGGGCGGCGTCCAGCTGGACGACGTGGCCTGCACCACCAAGACCATCGCCGACTTCCCCGGCCTGTGGACGCGGCTGGTGGCCGCGTGAGCACCCGCGGGATCACCCGCGACGACCACGAGGGGTACGGCCGGCCGCCGCGGCGCACCCGCCCCCGCACCAAGGACCGGCCCGACCACTCGGGCGCCGAGGTCGGCCTCATCATCACCGTCGACCGCGGACGCTTCACCGTGGCGATCGACGACGACGCCGGCCACCGGCGGCTGTCGGCCACCAAGGCCCGCCAGCTGGGACGCAAGGGCGTGATCGTGGGCGACCGCGTGCGGGTGGTCGGCGACACGTCCGGCGCCGTCGGCACGCTGGCCCGCATCGTCGAGGTGGTGCCGCGGGAGACGGTCCTGCGGCGCACCGCGGACGACGACGACCCGCACGAGCGGCCCATCGTGGCCAACGCCGACCAGCTCGCGATCGTCACCGCGCTGGCCGACCCGCCGCCGCGCATGGGCATGATCGACCGTATCCTGGTGGCCGGGTTCGACGCCGGCCTGCGGCCGCTGCTGGTGCTGACCAAGGCCGACCTGGCCTCGGCGGACGCCCTGCTGGAGGCCTACTCCGCGCTGGGCGTGGCGGCGGTCGTGGTGGAACCCGGGTCCGACCTGACCCGGCTCCGCGAGCTGCTCGCCGACCACCGCACCGTGTTCGTCGGCCACTCCGGCGTCGGCAAGTCGACGCTGGTCAACGCGCTCATTCCGGACGCCGGCCGCGCGATCGGCGAGGTGAACGAGGTCACCGGGCGCGGGCGGCACACGTCGACGTCGGCGATCGCGCTCGAACTGCCGGACCCGGGAGGATGGGTGATCGACACGCCCGGCATCCGCAGCTTCGGCCTGTCGCACGTGACCACGGCGTCGATCCTGGCGGCGTTCGACGACCTCTCGGAACTGGTCTCCGACTGCCCGCGCGGCTGCGAGCACGACACCGCCGCCCCCGAGTGCGCCCTCGACGAGGCCGTCGCCGACGGTCGCCTCAGCCCGCTGCGGCTGGAGTCGTTCCGCCGCATGGAGCGGGTCTGGACCGGCCCCGACTACTGAGCCAGCCTTCCCGTCCGCGGGCCGGGCGGGCGGTTAGGCTGAGCTCCATGCCGGAGATCTCCCACGTCGACGACGTGCGCTTGGCGCACGTGCTCGCCGATACCGCGGACGCCATCAGCCTGGCCCGGTTCAAGGCCCTCGACCTGCAGGTCACGGCCAAGCCCGACCTGACGCCCGTCTCGGACGCCGACCTCGCCGTCGAGGACGCCCTGCGCGCCACGCTGCGCCGCACGCGCGCCCGCGACGCGGTCCACGGCGAGGAGCGCGATGACACCGGCTGGGGCCGCCGCCGCTGGGTGATCGACCCGATCGACGGCACCAAGAACTACGTGCGCGGCGTCCCGGTGTGGGCGACCCTGATCGCGCTCATGGACGGCGACGACGTGGCGGTGGGCATGGTGTCCGCGCCCGCGCTGGGCCGCCGGTGGTGGGCGTCCACGGGCGGCGGGGCGTTCACGGGCAAGACGCTGGCGAGCGCGACGCGGTTGCAGGTGTCCGGGGTGGACGCCGTGAGCGACGCGTCGCTGAGCTACAGCTCCCTGGATGGCTGGATCGACTCGGGGCGCGGCCAGGAGTTCGTCGACCTGATGCGCGAGGCGTGGCGCACCCGCGCCTACGGAGATTTTTGGAGCTACATGCTGGTCGCCGAGGGGGCCGTCGACATCGCCACCGAGCCGGACCTGGCGCTGCACGACATGGCCGCACTGGACGTGATCGTCCGTGAGGCGGGCGGGCGGTTCACCAACCTCGACGGCACGCCCGGCCCCGTCGGGCCCGGCGCCCTGGCCACCAACGGCCGCCTGCACGACCTCGTCGTCGAGCGGCTCACCCCCATCGAGCGCACCCAGGAGCTCAGCAACCCTGAGTGAGCGTTCCCCCTCCTTGACGCGGGACACCGATCATCCTCGGCGTGGGCGCACTCGGCGAGCCCTGTTGGCTGCCTCTCGGTTGGCCCGTTCCGGGCTCACCGTGGTGCTTATTCGACGCTCGATGTGCGGCCGTTCGGGCGTCCGTCGCGTTTGCCCTTGTCATAGGCGGTTCGGAGTCGCTCCTGGCGAGGGTGCGCTCAATCGAGAGCCGAAAAAGCACCACCCGGCCGCAGTGACCGGCCCACGAGCCGCAGCCAGCCGGAGGCGGCGTCAGCGGACTTCGACGCGGATGGCCTCGGGCATGTCGCGGAGCGAGGCGATGACGCCGGGGTCGGCGTCGCCGGCCACGTCGAGGACGACGTAGCCCACCTCGCCGCGGGTGGCCAGGGTCTGCCCCTCGATGTTGGTGCCGTGGCTGGCCAGGACTGTGTTCAGCTTGGCCAGCACCCCGGGCACGTTGCGGTGCAGGTGGGTGATGCGGTGTCCGGATGGCCGGGCCGCCTGGACGGCCGGCAGGTTGACGCTCAGCACCGTCGCGCCGGTCTCGGCGTAGTCGGCCAGCTTTCCGGCCACGAACAGCCCGATGTTCTCCTGGGCCTCCTCGGTCGACCCGGCGATGTGCGGCGTCAGGATCACGTTCGGCGTGTCCTGCAGCGGGTTCACGAAACCGGCCCCGTTGCGGGGCGGCTCGGACTCGAACACGTCGATCGCCGCGCCCGCGACGTGCCCCGAATCGAGGTGGCGCTTGAGCGCCGCGGTGTCCACGACGAACCCGCGGGACAGGTTCAAAAACAGCGCGCGGGGCCGCATCTTGGCGAACTCGGCGTCGCCGAAGTGCCCCCGGTTCGCGGGCCGGCCGTCCACGTGCAGGCTGACGGTCTCGGCCTCGGCAAGCAGTTCGTCGAGGCTGTCGCACCGCCGCGCGTTGCCGAGGGCCAGCTTGTCGACGACGTCGTAGAACAGCACCCGCATGCCGAGCGACTCGGCTACCACCGAGAGCTGGCTGCCGATGTTTCCGTACCCCACCAACCCGAGGCTCCGGCCGCGGATCTCGTGGCTGCCCTTGGCGGACTTGTTCCATTCGCCGTCGTGCATGCGCCGGTTATGGTCGGTGAGGTGGCGCGCCATCGCGATGATCTCGGCGATCGCGAGCTCCACCACCGACCGCGTGTTGCTGAACGGCGCGTTGAACACGGCCACGCCGCGGGCGGTGGCCTCGTCCAGGGCGATCTGGTTGGTGCCGATGCAGAACGCCCCGATCGCCCGCAGGTGCGGAGCCGACGCGAGCACGCGCGGCGTCAGGTGCGTCGTCGACCGGATGCCGAGCAGTTCCACCCCCCGCAGCGCCTCGATGAGTTCCTCCTCACCCAGCGCGGACGACCGTGCCTCGACATCGATGCCCCGGTCGTTCAGCAGCCGGACGCCGGCGCTGTGGATGTTCTCGAGCAGGAGGGCTTTCACCCGGGCGATTCTAGGGGCGGTGGCGGAACCTCGGTATGGCCGCCACCAGGCGGGCGGTGTACGGGTCCTGCGGGTGTTCGAACAGGTCCGCCGTGGGGCCGGCCTCGACGATGCGGCCGCCCGACATCACGACGGCGTCCGGGCACACGTGTCGCACGACGGCCAGGTCGTGGCTGACGAAGATCAGCGTCAAGCCGAGGTCGTCGACGAGGTCCATGAGCAGGTTGAGCACCTGAGCGCGCACCGACACGTCGAGGGCCGAGACGGCCTCGTCGGCGATCAGCACCCCCGGACGCGGGGCCAGCGCCCGGGCGATCGCGATGCGCTGCCGCTGGCCGCCCGAGAACTCGTGGGGGAACCGTCGCGCCGAGTCGGCGGGCAGGCCCACGGCGTCGAGGAGTTCGGCGACGCGGGCGTCCGGGTCCACGGCGTCCAGCTCTCGGCGCACCGACCCGCTGCGCAGCGGTTCGGTGATGATGTCGCGGACGTTCATGCGGGGGTCGAGCGAGGAGCGCGGGTCCTGGAACACGAGCTGCACCGAGGAGCGCAGGAACCCTAGCCGCCGCTCCGGCACCCCCAGCACCGGGCGGCCGTCGAAGGTGACCGTGCCGGACGTCGCGCGGTCGAGCCCCGCCATCAGCCGGATCAGCGTCGACTTGCCCGACCCGGACTCCCCCACCACGCCGAGGCGCTGGCCCCGCTGGACGCGCAGGCTCACGTCGTCCAGCGCCACGACTCGCCGCGGGCCGTCGGTGTACACGCGCGTGAGGTGGTCGACCTCGTACAGCGGACGCCCCGGGCTCGCCTGGTCGGTCACGAGGCACCCCCCACGTGGTCGGCGAGCGTGGGCAGGCGTGTGCCCGGCCGCAGCAGGTCGAGCCGGGACGTGGCCACCAGTCCGGCGGCATAGGGGTGCGAGGGGGACGTGAACACCTGCTCGGCGGTCCCCCGCTCGACCACCTCTCCCCCACGGAGGACCACCACCTCGGAGCACAGCTGCGAGACCACCGCCAGGTCGTGGCTGATGAACAGGCAGGCCGCGCCGGCGGCGTCCAGCACCTCGTCGAGCACCTGCAGGACGCGCGCCTGGACGGTGACGTCGAGGGCGGTGGTCGGCTCGTCGCACAGCACGAGATCGGGGCCGTTGATGAGCGCCATGGCCGTCACGACGCGCTGGCGCTGCCCGCCCGAGAGCTGGTGGGGGTAGCTGTCGGCCGCCCGCGCGGGGTCGTCGAAGCCGACGCGGGCCAGGATGTCGAGCACCGCGTCGCGGGCGCGTCCGGCGTCCGCGCCCCGATGCAGGCGGAAGGTCTCGGCGACCTGGCGTCCGGCGGTCATGGTCGGGTCCAGGGCCGACATGGGCTCCTGGAAGATCATGCTCAGCTCGTCGCCGCGCAGGCCGGACAGCTCTGCGTCCGACAGCCCGACCAGCTCGCGTCCGGCCACCCGGATCGACCCGGTCACCCTTGCGCTGTCGGGCAGCAGCCCCATCACGGCCAGCGCGGTGACCGTCTTGCCCGACCCGGACTCCCCGATCAGGCCGACGCGCTGGCCCGGCTGGACGTCGAGGTCGAGGCCGATGACGGCCGGGGGCCGGCGCCCGAACGCGACGGTCAGGTCGCGGATCTGCAGCACGGCGGTCATGCGACCTCCTCCAGGCGCGGGTCGAGGAAGTCGCGCAGCCCGTCTCCGACCAGGTTGAACCCGAGCACCGCGCCGGCGATGGCCAGCCCCGGCCAGACGGCCTGAATCGGGTGGGAGAACAAGTACGTCTGCGCGTCGCCGAGCATCCGGCCCCACGAGGGAACCGTCGGCGGCGTGGCCAGCCCGAGGTAGCTCAGTGCGGCCTCGGCGAGGATCGCCAGCGCGAAGCTCACCGACGCCTGGACGCCGATCAGCGGGGCCACGTTGGGCAGGACGTGGCGAACAGCGATGGCGAGGCGTCCGGTGCCGCAGGCGCGGGCGGCGAGCACGAAGTCGGACGCCAGCACGCTCAGCGCGCCGGCGCGCGTGACCCGGACGAACTGCGGGATGGTCGCCACGCCGATGGCGACCATCGCGGTGGTCGTCGAGCCGCCGAACACCGACGCCATCAGGATGGCCAGCAGCAGCGCCGGGAACGCGTACGCCACGTCCGTGGCGCGCAGCACGGCCTCGGACACACCGCGCGGCGCCTGCGCGGCGAACAGGCCCAGCGGGACGCCGACCGCCGCCGCGATGCCCACGGCGATCACCCCGACGCTCGCGGTGTTGCGCGCGCCGGCGAGGATGCGGCTGAACACGTCGATTCCCATGCCGTCGGTGCCCAGCACGTGCGGCCATCCGGGCGGCTGCAACGGCGGGGCGGACAAGACGGCGGTGGGGTCGAAGGGCGTCCACACGAACGACACCAAGGCCATCAGCAGCAGGCCGGCCACGAGGACCAGCCCCACCCCGAGCTCCAGGCGCTTCACGAGCGCCCCTCGGTGCGCAGCCGCGGGTCGATGAACACGTAGCTGACGTCGACGGCGGCGTTGATGGCCAACACGGCGAGCACCAGCAGCATCACCACCCCGCGCACGACGACCAGGTCGTGGGACGCCACCACCTGCAGCAGCAGCGACCCCAGCCCCGGCAGCACGAACACGCGCTCGATCACGACCGCCCCGACGAGCACCCCGGCCAGTTGCAGCCCCAGCACCGTCACCAGCGACAGCGCGGCGTTGCGGACGCCGTGGCGCACCAGGGCCCGGCCGCGCGTCCAGCCGACGGCGCGGGCGGTGCGGAAATAGTCCTCGGCCAGGACGTCCAGGAACGCCGAGCGCACGTAGCGCACCAGCACCGCCGCCTGGACCACGCCCAGGGCCACGACCGGCAGCACCAGGTGGGACGCCCACGCCCCCAGCCCCGCGGTGATCGGCACGTACCCGTTCGCGGGCAGCCAGCGCAGCTGGACGGCGAAGATCAGCACCAGCAGGATGCCCGCCCAGAAGGCCGGGATCGCCATGCCCACCTGGGCCCCCACCGAGGTGAGGAAGCCGGGCCAGCGGCGGCGGTGGAGGGCGGCGACCGCCCCCAGCGGCAGGGCGATCGCGACGGCCAGGGCCAGCCCGAGCCCGACCAGCCAGGCGGTGACGCTCAGCCGGGGGGCGATCAGGCCGGCCACCGGCAGCCCGCTCAGCCAGGAGCGTCCGAAGTCGCCGACCAGCAGGCCACCCGCCCAGGCCAGATACTGGACGACCAGCGGCCGGTCGGTGCCCAGCTCGGCGCGCTTGGCGGCCAGCTGGGCCTCGGTGGCGCCCTCCCCCAGCATGACCCGGGCGATGTCGCCCGGGAGCGCCTGGGTGATGACGAAGATCAGCACCGAGGCGGCCACGAGGCTCAGGACGAAGATGCCCAGCCTGCGGGCCACCTGGCGCGCCACGGCGTCCGCGTCAGGCCGCCGCGATGGTCGTCACGTCGAACGACAGCGACGTGGCGTTCTGGCTCACGCCGGTGATGCCGGCCCGGGTCACGATCAGGTTCGGCAGCACGAACAGCCAGATAGCTGCGGCGTCCTCTGCCAGCACCCGGCTCGCCGCTTTCATGTCGGTGGCGTAGCTGTCGGTGGTGCCGGCGTCGGCCTTCGCGACCAGGTCGTTGAACGCGGGGTTGGAGTAGCGCCAGTAGTAGTCCTTGTTCGTGAACGTGACGATGTCGCGGGCCTCGACGTGAGCCACGATCGTGAGGTCGTAGTCGGCCTTGGTGTACACCGTGTCGAGCCAGCGGGCCGGGAACTGCAGCTCCTCGAGCTGGACGGTGACGCCCACCGCTTGCAGCTGGCTGGCCACGAACTGGGCCGCCCGGGTGGCGTAGGGGATGGCCGCGGGCTTGAGCCTCACCGTCAGGTTGGGCTGACCCGCCTCGGCCAACAACTGCTTCGCCTTCGCCGGGTCGTACGGGTTGAGGCCGGTCAGGTCCTCGAAGTAGGGGTCGGTCGGGACGGCCATCGAGCCGATCACCACGCCCTTGCCGCCCCAGACGGTCTGCACGAGCGCCCTCTTGTCGATCGCCATGGTCAGCGCCCGACGCACACGCGGGTCGCCCAGCGCGGGCGAGGAGTTGTTCACCCCGAGCACCACCTCGCCGTTCGTGGTGCCCTCGGTGACGCTGTAGCGCGCGGTGTCGGAGAACTGGGCCAGGGCGTCCGGGGCCTGCAGGTTGGAGATGACGTCGAGCTGGCCCGACAGCATCGACGCGTTCATCGCGTTCGGGTCGGCGATGTAGCGGAACGTGACCTCGTCGAAGCGCACCGGCGTGCCCCAGTAGGCGGGGTTCTTGGCGAGCACGATGGAGTCGCCGGTCTTCCACTGCTTGAGGGCCAACGGACCCGAGCCCGCCGTCTGCGCCTTGGCGTTGTCGAACCCGAGCGGGTTGATCACCATGCCGGCCGTGGACGCCATGTCGTAGAGCCAGTTGACGCTGGGCCGCGCGAGCGTGACCTCGAGGGTCTCGGGGTCGACGACCCTGGTGCCGGTGACCACGGCCATGGAGTTCTTGAGCTTGGCCGCCACGGTGCCGGTGCGGATGCGCTCGACGTTGGCCGCGACCGCCTCGGCGGTGACCTTGGTGCCGTCGGCGAACTTGGCCGCGGGGTTGAGCCGGAACGTGTACGTGAGCCGGTCGGAGCTCACGTCCCACGCCTGGGCGAGCAGCGGGCGCAGGCGACCCTCGGCGTCCAGCTTCACCAGCGTCTCGTAGACGTTGTAGAGCATCACCTGGGAGCCGGCGGCGGCGGCGTCCGCTGTCGGGTCCATCGACGTGGGCTCGATCGTGGCCCCGATGGTGAGCGTCTTGGGCGTGGCCGCCGTTTGCGTGGGGCCGGTGGGGCTGGGGGCGGACGTGCACGCCGCCAGCACGACGGCGACCAGCGCGGCCGCCACGCTCAGCGCGGCCCGGCGCGGTCGTCGGGTGCGCGGCACGGACGTGGCCATCCGATCCTCCTGCGGGAACATGCCCCGCGGTCGGGGCGGGCGAGCAAGCGCCGTAAGCCTACTGCACGCCCCCAGGGGGTCCGGATCGTCGGTGATTTGGCTTCAGGTCGGGGCGCGGGTACAGTTGTCCGAGCAACGCGGGGTGGAGCAGCTCGGTAGCTCGCTAGGCTCATAACCTAGAGGTCAGGGGTTCAAATCCCCTCCCCGCTACGAGAAACGTCACGAGGCCCGTCCCTGAACAGGGGCGGGCCTTGCGGCGTCCGGGCCCTCTTGTGGCCCGCTTCGGGGCGGGACGTGTGCTTGGATGGGCAGGTGACCACCGTCGGCCGACTCGGGTACCCCCTGCACATGGACACCCTGCCCAACGGGCTGCGCGTCATCGTGAGCCCGGACCACGCCGCCCCCGTCGTGGCCGTCAACCTCTGGTACGGGGTCGGCTCGCGCGACGAGGTGGCCGGACGCACCGGCCTGGCCCACCTCTTCGAACACGTCATGTTCCAGGGTTCGGCGCACGTGCCGAGCGGCGACCACTTCAACAGCCTCCAGGCGGCCGGCGGCACGTGCAACGCCACCACCTGGTTCGACCGCACCAACTACTTCGACACCGTCCCCCGTGGCGCACTCGACCTGGCGCTGTGGCTCGAAGCCGACCGCATGGGCCACTTGCTGGCCGCCCTGACCCAGGAGAACCTCGACAACCAGCGCGACGTCGTCAAAGAGGAGAAGCGGCAGCGCTACGACAACGCCCCTTACGGCGACACGATCGACCACCTGCTGCGGCTCGGGTTCCCGGCCGGACACCCGTACCGGCACCCGGTGATCGGGTCGATGGACGACCTGGACGCCGCCTCCCTGGCCGACGCCCACGCCTTCCACGAGCGGTGGTACGCCCCCGGCAACGCCGTCCTCACCCTCGTGGGCGACGTCAAGCCCAAGGCCGGCTTCCGCAAGGCGCGCGAGTACTTCGGTCACCTGCCCGCCCGCCCCGTCCCCGAGGCGGTGCTCCCACCGCCGCTGCCGCCGCACGCCGGGGTGCCGCGGGCGGCAACGAGCGCGCCGGTGCCGGCCGACACTCTGTTCGTCCAGTGGCGGACGCCCGCGCTCGGCACGCGGGCATCCGACGCGGTGGAGATCGCCCTGGACGTCCTCGGCGGCGGGGAGACGTCCCGGCTGTACCGGCGGCTGGTCCACGACGAGGTGACGTGCTCGACGGCCGGGGCAGCCGTGCTGGGGCTGGTGCGAGGCAGCTCGCTGGCCTATGCCTACGCCCGCGCCCTGGACGGGGTGTCGCTGGAGTCGCTGGAGGAGTCGGTGTGCGCCGAGGTGGCCCGCCTGCTGGAGGAGGGGCCGACCGAGGTGGAGTTGGAGCGCGTCCGCACCCAGTTCGAGCGGGCGTGGCTGGAGGAGTGCGCCCGCCTGGCGTCGCGGGCCGACTTGTTCGGCGGCTACGCCAGCATGTTCGACGACCCCGACCGGGTGAACCGCCGCATCGAGGAGTACTGCTCGCTGAGCGCCACGGAAGTCACCGAGGCGGCCCGGGCTTGGCTACGCCCCGAGCAGCGCGCGGTGCTGGAGTACCGGCGCGGCCCCCTGGGAGAGGAGCAACCGTGAGCGTCCCCAAGCGGCCCAAGGTGCGGCGTCCCAAGGCGTGGCGGTTCCCGCGGCCGTTGACGGCCGAACTGGCCAACGGGGTGCGGGTGCTGGTGTTCCACCGACCCGGCCAGTTCGTCGTGTCGGCCGGCCTGGCCCTGGACGTGTCGCTCAGCAGCGAGCCCGCGGCGTCCGAGGGCGTCGGCGAACTCACCGCACGCACGCTCGACCAGGGCACCGCGAGGCGTCCGGGCACGGACTTCGCGGACGCCGTCGAGGCCTGCGGGGCCGCCCTGGAGGCCCACGTGGGGTACGACCACGTGGCGGTCACCCTCGACGTCCCGGGCGGACGCCTCGGCACCGCACTGAACCTGCTCGCCCAGGCGGTCACCGAACCGCAGCTCGCCGACATCGACGTCGAGCGCCAGCGGACGCTGCGCCTGGCCCAGCTCGAGCAGCAGCTGGCCGGCAGCGCCGAGCGGGCCAACCACGCGTTGCGGCGGGCCGTCGTCGACCCCGGATGCCGCGAGTCGCGCCTGCGCAGCGGCGAGCCGGACACGCTGGCGACGGTGAGCGGCGCGGACGTCCGCGTCTTCCACGCCCGGCACTGGGGTCCGGAGGGCACGACGCTCGTCCTGGCCGGCGACTTCGACGTGGACGCCGCCCTGGCGGTTGCCGACACCGAGCTCGGTGGCTGGCGCAACTCGCTGCAGCGCGAGGTCCGGGCCCCGGCGCCGACGGCCCGCGCGGGCGCGGCGTACCTGATCGACCGGCCGGGCTCGGTTCAGGCCGACATCCGGTGGGGGTGGTTCACGATCGACCGAACCGACCCCCGCTGGGCCGACCTGCAGATCGCCGGCAACGCGCTCGGCGGGGCCTACCTGAGCCGGCTCAACCGGGTGCTGCGCGAGGAGAAGGGGTTCACCTACGGCGCGAGCCTGGTCTCGGCGCCGCTGCGCACGGGCGGCATCACGTACGCGCAAGGGTCGTTCCGCAACGAGGTGGTCGGGGCCACCCTCGAGCTGCTGCCCACGCTCGTGGACGTGACCGCGACCCCCGTCACCGGCGCCGAGGTCAAACGGGCCTGCGACTACCTCGTGGGGGTGAGCCCGATCCGGTACGCCACGGCGTCCGGGGTGTGCGACGGGGTGCTCAGCCTGCTCGGCGTCGGGCTGGGGCCCGACTTCGTGGACGCCCAGCTGGAGGCATACCGGCTGGTCACGCCCGAGTCGGCGTCGCGCGTGACGGCCGAGCTGATCCGGCCCGACGCCGGCGCCCTCGTGATCGTCGGGGACGCCGGCGTGCTGGCTGCCCAGGTGCGCGCCGCCGGGTGGGACCCGACCGTCGTCGGCCCAGGCGAGTGGCTGTGAGCTAGCGGCCCATCAGCCGCAGCGCCTCCGCCAGCGCGGTCTTAGCCTCGTTGGTCTTGGCCTGATACGTGCCCAGGTCGCCGTTGCGCAGGGCGGCGTCCGCGGCAGTGAAGGCGTCCTGGGCCTTCTGCATCGCCGTCAGCGCCGCCGCCTGGTCGACCACGCCCGGCGTCGAGCCGGGGTTCGGGGTGGCCGTCCCGCCAGGGTTGGGCGTGGCGGTGCCCGTCGTCGTCTCGCCGGTGTCGGCGCCAGCGTCGCCGGCGAACACCTGGTCCAGCGCCTCCTGCAGGGTGGCGCCGATGCCGACGTGCTCGCCGAACCGGACCACCACGAAGGTCAGCGCCGGGTAGGCGCCGGCGTTGCCGGTGCGCTCGGTGTAGATCGGCTCCACGTACAGCAGCCCGTTGCCCATCGGCAGCGTGAGCAGGTTGCCGAACTTGATGGACGCCGCCCCTCGGTTCTGCTGATAGGGCAGCAGCTTCTCGGCCACCAACGGGTTCTGCGTGATTGCGTTCTGCGTCTGGCCGGGGCCGTCGATCTGGCGGGTGTCCGACATGCGGACCACGCGCAACTTGCCGTAATCCGGGCTCGCGGCGTCGGCGTTGACCGCCAGGTAAGCCGCTAGGTTGGCGCGGTCACGGGGGACGAACACGGCGGTCTGGCTGAACACCGGCTCGGCGTCTCCCGGCCACTTGATCGACAGGTAGTACGACGGCTCCTTCTGCCGCTCGTTCGCCTTCACCGGGTCAACCGGGACCTGCCACATGTCGGTGCCGTTGTACCAGACGCGCGGGTCGGTCACGTGGTACCGGCCGAGCAGTTCGCGTTGCACCTTGAAGAGGTCCTCGGGGTAGCGCAGGTGGCTCATCAGGTCGGGCGAGATCTCCGAACGAGCCGTGATCGAGCCCGGGAACGCCGCCTCGTACGTCCGCAGGAGCGGGTCGGATTCGTCCCAGGCGTACAGGGTCACGCTGCCGTCGTAGGCATCGACCACGGCCTTCACCGAGTTGCGGATGTAGTTGATCTGCGCGTCGATCTGGCCGCCCAGCACCGACGTCTGCGTGTCTGACGTCGCCTGCGCCAGCGACACGCGCTGGCTGTTGGGGTACGTGGCCGACGTCGTGTAGGCGTCCACGATCCAGACCAACCGGCCGTCGACGATCGCCGGGTACAGGTTGGAGTCGACGGTCAGCCAGGGAGCGACCTTCTCGACCCGCTCCTTGGGGGTGCGGTCGTACAGGATGCGGGACTCGGCGTTCACCCGGTCCGACAGCAGGATGTTGAGGTCGGCGAACCGGACGGAGTACAGCAGGCGCGACCAGAAGTCGCCCATCTTGACGCCGCCGGTGCCGTCGTAGACGTTGTACTGCTGACCGCCGCCCTCGGCGCCCCCCGGAGAGTCGAGCTCGATGGGCGCCTGACCTTCGGTGCGACCGACGATCGCGAACGAATCGGACTCCTCGCCGAAGTAGACGCGCGACTGGGTCTCCTCGATCTTGCCGATCGGCGGGATGTCACGGGTGATCCACAGCGGCTCACCGATGGCCTGACGCCGGTTGCCGTAGGCCGACACGAACCCATGGCCGTGGGTGTACACGGTGTGCAGGTTGTTCCAGTTCTTGTCGGGTACGCCACCCGCGTTGAGCTCACGCGCGGCGACCACCACGTCGGTCTCGGCGCCGTCGATGGTGTAGCGATCGACGTCCAGGATCGCGGGGAAGGCGTAATAGCCGCGCACCTGCTGCAACTGCTCGAACGTCGGACCGATCACGTCGGGGTCCATGAGGCGGATGCCCGGGAGCGCGGCGGCGTCCTCCTTGAGCTGACCGGGTCGCACCTGGGTGACGGCCTCGTACTCGGTGATCTGGGTGTCGGCGATACCGTACGCCGCCCGCGTGGCCTTGAGGTGCGCGTCGATGTAGGCCTGCTCGCGGTCGGGCTCGTTCGGCTTGACCTGGAACGTCTGCACCGTCATCGGGTAGATGATCGACAAGATCAGCCCGGATACCAGCAGCAGGGCCGTACCGGCCCCGGGCACCATGGCCCGGCGCAGGAAGATGTTGGCCACGAACAGCCCTGCCACGATGAACGCCAGCACCGCCACCACCAGCCGCGCCGTCAGGCGGGCCTCGGCGTCCGTGTAGTGCAGGCCGGTGAACAGGGTGCCCGCCTCCAGCAGCAGGCCATAGCGATCGAGCAGGTTCTGCAGACCGTAGGTGATCAGGATCAGCGCGCCGAGCACCGACAGGTGCACCGTGGCGGCGCGCGGGGCCGGCAGCGACCGCTCACGCCCGGTGACGAGGTTGCCGACGGCGAAATGCACCGCCGCGGCGGCCACGAAACCGAAGACCAGCGCGCTCATGACGAGCGAGGCCGCGAGCCGCCAGACGGGGTACTCGAGCATGTAGAAGGAGGTGTCGAGCCCGAACGTCGGGTCGGTCACCCCGGACGGCTGGCGGTTCAGCCAGGCCAGCACCGACACCACCTGGGTGCTGGCCGACAGCCCGGCCATGATGCCGAACAGCGCCGCCGGGATGACCATCGCGGCGGTGGCGTTGGCCTCCAGCAGGTCGCGGTAGCGGTCGAGCACCGCCGACGCGCCCCTCCGGCGCTGGTCGGGGCGACTGCGGAACGCGATCCACATGTTCAGCCAGATCGACCCGCCGAGCAGAAGGCCGCCCGCCAGGAAAAGGGCGACCCGGGCGGCCAGTTGGGTGGTGAAGACGAGGGTGTAGCCGACCGAGTCGAACCACAGTTTCTCGGTCCACAGGGCGGCGAACAGCAGGAACGCGCCGGAAAGGATGGCGAGGACGACGACCGTGATCAGCAGCGGGTTTCGGCGGTTGGTGGCGGACATCTGCACGACTTCGTGGCTCCTCGGCGTCGGTTACCCCTCCAGCGTACGTGACAGCGCGGACGCCAGGCCCGGCACCAGGTCGTCGGCGGCCAGCAGGTCCTCGGGACTGGTCCGGACGCGGGCCAGGCCGTACCGCGTCCCGTCGCGCAGCACCCCGACGACCACCCGGACGTCCTGGCGGCGCGCGTGGGTGGCGACGAAGGACGCCGCCGCGTCCGGGTCCTCCGGCAGGTCGGCCTCCACCTCGGGGGGCACGAACAGCCGCTCGACCGCCAGTGCGCACCCCTCCACCGAGGCCGGCCAGCCTATGCGGGCGAGGTCGTCGATAAGATCGTCGCCGGTTCGGAAGCCGTCCTGCTCGACGGAGCTGAGCGCGTCGTCGGGGGCGCCGGGGCGCCCGAGGGTCTCGGCGAGCGCAGGCTCGGCCTCGACGAGACGGGCCGTCGGGACGAGGGCGAACAGGCGGGCGGGCTGGTCCCAGCCCCCGTGGCCGACGTGCCGCTCGATCTCCAGCAGCGCGGCGGCGAGGCGATCGGCTGTCATCCGCAGCCCTTCACGAGGCCCTCTGTGCTCGGATCGGCCAGGGCCTCCAGTGCCGCGATGGCGTCGTCGAGCGAGCTGACGCTCACAACGCGGACCCGCGTCTGGCGGCCGGCCAGGTCGGCGCAGTTGGCGCTCGGCACGAGGAACACGGTCGCCCCGGCCTGCTCGGCCCCCGACAGCTTCTCCCGGACCCCGCCCACCACGCCGACGACCCCGGTGCCGTCGATCGCGCCGGTGCCGGCCACGACCCGGTCGCCGACGAGGCTCGCGTCGGTGACGCGGTCGAACACGGCCAGCGCGAGCATGAGCCCGGCGCTGGAGCCGCCCACCGCGGAGTCGAGGGCGAACGACACCTGCGGCGCGAACGTGTAGCCGACGACGAGGTTGCCGCCCCACACCGGCACGCCCGCCTGGGTGTTGGACGCCTCGGTCTCGACGGTGACCTCGATCTCCTTGCGGTCGCGCAGGATCGTGAAGATCACGGGTTCGCCGATGCCCCGCCGCTCGACGGCGGACCGGACGGCCGCGGGCGTGGGTGTGGCGACCCCGTCCACCGCCACCACGATGTCGCCCGGCAGGATCAGGTCGACCGCCGGGCCGGTGCTGGCCACGGACTGCACGAGCGGCACCTGGCGCACCTCGATGCCGGCGGCGCGCAGCGCGGCCGCCGAGGCGTCCGACTGGGACGTGGCCATCAGCTGGGCGTCACGCGAGCGCGTCTCGGCCGTCGTGGACCCCTCGGGGTAGATCGCCTCGCGCGGGAAGACCTCGCGGTCGCCGGCCCAATGCGCGAACAGCACCTCGGGCAGGCTCACCGGGGCGTCCGACCGGGTGACGCTGACGGTCGTCACGAGCAGCGACCCGCTGGTCGGATAAGTGCTTACCCCGTGGACCTGGACTGCGGCGCGGCCGTCCGTGGTGCCGAGGAGGTCGTGGGTCGGCCCAGGAGAGAACGTGACGAACGGCACGGGCGTCATGGCTATCACCGCGGCGCAGATGACGAACAGCAGCGCCGACACGGCCGCCGTCCACGTCTGCCTCGTCATGGCCGCGATCCTAGCGTGCGGCTGCGACGCTCCTTCTTGGCCCGGTGCGGGACAATGAAGGCTCACGACCCGACAGGAGCACTCATGGCCGACCGCGACGAGCCCAACCCGATGGAGGAGTTCCTCAAGCAGTTCGGCATCCAGCCCGGCCCCGACGGCAACTACGACCTCACCCAGTTGGTGGGCCCCCTGCAGCAGGCGATGCAGCAGTTCGGGCAGCACCTGGCCGCGATGGGCGGCCAGGGCGACGGCCTCAACTGGACCTTCGTCAAAGACATCGCCCGCAAGGTCGCCGCCTCCGCCGGCCCCGACCCTTCCTCGTCGTCCGCGGATGTCGCGGGAGTGCGCGACACCGTCGGGCTGGCGGAGTTGTGGCTGGACGAGCACACGGCGTTCTCGCGCACGTCGGCGCCGGCGGCGGCCTGGAGCCGCGCGGAATGGGTTGAGGCGACCATCGGCACGTGGGAGCAGCTCGCGGGCAGCGTCGGGGAGTCTCTGGCCGGCGCGATCGGCGGGGTGCTGAAGCGTCCGGCCGAGGAACTGGCCGAGATGTCGAAAGTGATGGAGCCGATGATGCGGACGGCGGCGTCCGGCATGCTGGCCGCGCAGATCGGCCAGGGCATCGGGCAGCTGGCGGCCGACGTGGTCAGCGGCTCCGACCTCGGCTTCCCGCTGGCGCAGCGGCCGGTGGTGGCGCTGTTGCCGACCAACGTGGCCCGGTTCGCCGAGGGGTTCGACCTGCCGCTGGACGACGTCCGGCTGTACCTGGCGCTGCGCGAGGCGGCCCGGCAGCGCCTGTTCGCGCACGCCGCGTGGCTGGGCCCGCAGATGCTGGCGCTCCTCGAGCACTACGCGCGCGGGATCACGATCGACCCGGCGGCGTTCGAGGAGGCGATCGAGGCGCAGCTGTCGGGCGGGCTGTCTCCGGACCGGCTGGCCGAGCTGGGCCAGTCGGTGGCGGGGCAGTTGTTCCAGCCCACGCTGACCCCCGAGCAGGTGGAGATCCTGGGCCGGCTGGAGACGCTCGTCGCCGTCGTCGAGGGCTGGGTGGACGACGTGGTCGGCCAGACCACCGCGGGACTGATGCCCCGCTCGGACGCCCTGCTGGAGATGGTGCGGCGGCGGCGCGCGGCGTCGGGCCCGGCGGAGCAGGCGCTGAAGTCGCTGCTCAACCTGGAGCTGCGGCCCCGGCGCGTGCGGGATGCGGCGAACGTGTGGGCGGCAGTGCGGTCCGCCAAGGGGGTCGAGGCGCGCGACGCGGTGTGGGCGCACCCCGACCTCATCCCCACCGGCGCCGACCTCGACGACCCGCTGGGGTTCGCCGATCACGGGCACACCGCCGGCGCGGCGTCCGACGACCTGGACGCCCAGCTCGCACGGCTGCTCGAGGAGGAGGGGCGCGGCGGCGCGCATGGCGAGGCCTGATCAGCCCCGGGCGTGATGCCGGGCGAAGGTGAAGCCGTCGAGAAAGCCGCGTGCTCGCATCGATTCGGGGTGAGCGTCGACCAGCCGCCAGAAGTCGGCGCCGTGGCCGTGCACGACCAAATGCGCGACCTCGTGCAGCAGGACGTAGTCGGCCACCCAGTCGGGCATCTCGCGCAGGCGGTCGCTCACGCGGATCTCCCCCGTGGCCGACGTGCAGGACGCCCAGCGCTTCTCCATATTGTCCACCCAGCGGACGGACGGCTCCCGCACCCCCGCCGGCGCGTGGGGGCGCACATAGGCGTCGAAGATCTCCACAGCGCGCCGGGTCAGATCGACGTCGTGCCGCGGCGCGCGGCGGCGCAGCTCAGACGTCAGCAGGCGCTGCACCAGCCCGGGCAGCAACTCGTCGCGCTGCCGCTGCGTCATGCGTGCCGGAACCACCACCACGACCCGCCCGTCTTCGCGGAACGCGGTCATCGTGCGGGTGCGGCGGGCACTGGCGCGGATCTCGTACGGCTCACTCATGGCGGCCAGCCTAAAACGCGGCTCGGACAGTTCTCGTGGACGACACCGTCGCCGGTTGACCACGGACGCCCGGCCCCGCTAGCTTGACGCCACGAGGCCCCCGGTCACGGTGGGACGCCCGCAGGGGAAGGCAGGCGTCCGGCAGTGCCGGGGGTCTTGCCCTGCCTCACGCAAGGTCGCCGGAGGCGTGCCCTATGCTAAGGCGCAGTCAACCCGCGGGCGCGCGCGCTCGGGGCCCACGGAGAGCCAGGAGGAAACAGTGGCGAAGGACACCTACAGCGGCAAGTTCTACTGCGTCAAGTGCAAGGACCACCGCGAGGCCGAGGGTGCGGTGTCGGTGAACGAGAAGGGCACCCGCATCGCCAAGGCGAAGTGCCCGGTGTGCGGGACGAACCTCACCCGCTTCCTGCCGAAGGCCTGATCCACACACGATCCACGAAGGGGCGCCGGGACGAGTTCTCGGTGCCCCTTTCGCGCGCCAGGTCGCATCGCCGGGCCGTCCGTGTTGTCCCGATGTTGTCCGTTCGCGGCGAACCCTTGGCGGACGCCGCGCCCACGGCCACAGTGGGCCCGTGCCCGAACCCCGCTACCGCCTGATCACCCCGCTCACCGTCGCCTGGCGCGACGACGGCGTCCTGCAGGTGGGCCTGGACGCCGAGGCGTCCGCCGTGCTCGCCGGCGCCCCACCCGGCGCCGAGCTGGCCCTTCGAGCCCTGCACCGCTGGCAGACCGTCGCCGAGGTGGCGGCGCTGGTCCCGGGGATGGATGCAGCGTGGCTCCGGCGCGCGCTCCCCGCGCTGGTGGCGCACGGCGTCCTGCGCACGAGACGCGTCGACCCCGCCCCGCTCGTGGTGGTGGGGGACGGCCCGCTGGCCCGCGCGGTGAGCCGTGTCGCCTCGGCGCACGAGGGGTTACGGACGGTCGAGGTGCCGGGCGCGGCCGGGGTCGACGCCGCCGGGCCCGGTGCCGGCCCGGTGCTCGTCTGCCCACGCACGATCGAGCCCGACCGGGGGCTGACCCGGGCGCTGGTGAGGGCGCGGCGTCCGCACCTGCTGGTCCGTTGCGAGCCCGAGCGGGTCGTCGTCGGGCCCTTCGTCGTGCCGGGCCGCAGCGCCTGCGCGCGGTGCGCCGACCTCGTGCGCTGTGACCTGGACTCCTCGTGGCCGCGGCTGCTGGCCCAGCTGTGCCGCATGGAGATCGTCCCGCCGGACGGACCGGCGGCCTGGGCGGCGGCGACGGCGGTCGGGCAAGTGCTCGCCTGGGTCGGCGGGCGGCTCCCCGAGACCATGGGCGCGAGCCTGGAGCTGGACGCCGCCACCCACGCCCTGGCGTCCCGCCGCTGGCCCGCGCACCCCGACTGCGGGTGCGCGCTCGCGGTGGCCTGAGGGGTCAGCCGTGAGCCGCGAGGATGCCGAGCAGCGCGTCGCCGTAGCGTTCGAGCTTGGCCGCGCCGATGCCGCCGATGCCCCCCAGTGCTGTGGCATCGGCCGGCCGCAGCTCCGCGACGGCCATCAAGGTGGCGTCGGTGAAGACCACGAACGCGGGCACGCCCGCCTCCTCGGCGGTGGCCTTGCGCCAGGCCCGCAGCGCCTCCCACGTCGCCTCGTCGTAGCCGGACGGGCAGTCGGCGTGGCGGCGCAGCTTGCGCTCCGCGCCGCTGGTCAGCGCGCGGCCGCACACGCGGCACTCGGACGCCAGCGCCGACCCTTTGCCGCGCCGCCGCTTGCCCTGGTGCCCGGCGGCCGGCCCGGGCGCGGACACGATGCCGTCGAGGAAGCGGCTGGGGCCGCGCCGCGTCCCGCCGCCGTTGCGTGTGACCGACCAGGAGACCCGCACGTGCTCGCGGGCCCGCGTGAGCCCCACGTACAGCAACCGGCGTTCCTCGGCCACCTGCTCGGGCGTGGTCGCCAGCACGAACGGCAGGCTGCCCTCGTGCACGCCGAACAGGGCCACGGCGTCCCACTCCAGGCCCTTGGCGGCGTGCAGCGTCGACAGCGTCACCCCTTGACCGACGGGGGCGTGCTGGGCGCGGGCGCGGGCATCGAGCTCGGCGACAAGCTCGGCCGGCCCCGCCTCTGGGTGGGTGCGCGCGAACTCCTCGGCCAGCCCGGCCAACGCGGCCCACGACTCCCAGCGCTCGCGGGCGCTGCCCTGGCCGCTGGGTGGATCGTCGGTCCACCCCAGCCCGGCCAGCACGGTGCGCAGGGCGGCGTCCGCGGGTTCTTCGGTGCCGGTGCGGACCGCCGCAGCCAGGGCACGCAGGGCGGTGCGCACCTCGCCGCGCTCGAAGAAGCCCTCGCTGCCCCGCGTGCTGAACGGCACCCCCCGGTCGGCCAGCGCCGCCTCGAGCGCCGGCGACTGGGCGTGGATGCGGTACAGGACGGCCATCTCGGCCCACGGCGTCCCGGCCGCGGCCCGCTGGCAGAGCCAGGCGGCGACGTCGGCCGCCTCCGCGGCCTCGCTCGCGGCCTGAGCGACGGTGGGGGGCGGCCCGTCGGCACGCTGGGCCCGCAGGTCGACGTGCGGCCCGTGACCCCGCATGACGGCGTTGGCCAGGGCGACGACCTGGGGGGTGGATCGGTAGTCGCGCACGAGTTCGACCCGCGTCGCCCGGGGGTGCCGCGCCGCGAACCCGGTCAGGAACGACGCCCGCGCCCCCGCGAAGGTGTGGATCGTCTGGGCCGGGTCGCCGACGACGCAAAGCTCCTCGCCGTCGCCCCGCCACAGGTCGAGCAGGGCCTGCTGCAGCGGGCTGACGTCCTGGTACTCGTCCACCACGAAGTGCCGGTAGGTGCGACGCACCTGGCCGGCGGCGTCCGCGTCGTCGGCGAGCAAACCGGCGGCACACAGCAGGATGTCGTCGAAGTCGATGACGCCCCGCGCTGCCTTGACCGCCTCGTAGTGCGCCATGACGCGGCCGACCTCGTCGGGGGGCCGGCTGCTGACCACCCGGTGGGCGGCGGCGGCCGCGGCGGGATAGTCGGCGGGGGCCACGTTGCTGACCTTGGCCCAGCTGATCTCGCCGGCCAGGTCGCGCAGCAGCCCGGTGTCCGGCACCAGCCGTTCGCGGCGCAGGGCGTCCGCGACCAGCGACAGGCGGTTGTCGGCCACGGGCGGCAGCTCGCTGCCGTAGGCGCGGGGCCAGAAGTACTGGGCCTGGCGCAGCGCCGCCGAGTGGAACGTACGGGCCTGCACCGAGGGCACTCCGAGCGCCCGCAGCCGGCCGCGCAACTCGCCGGCCGCGCGGGTGGTGAACGTGAGCGCGAGCACGGCCGAGGGGGCGAACGCGCCCGTGGCGACGCCGTACGCAATGCGGTGGGTCATGGCGCGCGTCTTCCCCGTCCCGGCGCCGGCCAGCACCACCACCGGCCCCTCGAGCGCGATGGCCACCCGCCGTTGCTCGGGGTCGAGGTCGGCGAGGAGGCGATCCGGATGGGCGTCCACGGTGCGTCACTCTAGGGGCAGACGCCGACGGATTCTGTCGGAGCAGGGTCCTAGGGTGGTTCCACGATGAACACCACCGGCCTGCACCTGCACACCTCGCCCGCGATCGAGGTGCTCGCCGACGCGTTCGCGGCGACCGTGACGGTGTCGGTGGCCGATCCCTTCGCCCGGCCGTTGGTGCTGACCCCGGGCTCGGGCATGCAGCGCTGGCTGTCCCAACGCCTCGCGTCGGCGACCGCCGAGGGCATCTCGGCGGGGCTGGAGTTCGCGCAGGCGTCCCGGCTCGAGCGGCTGGTCAGCGAGCCCTGTCCCGGCACGGACGACCCGTGGTCGCCCGAGCGGCTCGTCTGGGGGGTGCTCGGTCTCGCCGATGCGGACGCCGAGGGGCTGGCCCCGCTGGTGCACCACCTCGCCGCGTCCGACCAACGTTACGCGAACGCGCTTCGCGTGGCCCGGCTGCTCGACTCGTACGCGACGCACCGGCCCGAGATGCTGGCCGAATGGTCCCGGGCCGCCGAGGTCGCTGATTTGGGGCTGGCCGGTGACGCGTGGCAGGCGCACCTGTGGCGCCACCTCCGCCGGCAGCTATCCGATCCCGACCCCGTCGAGCGCCGCGCGGCGCTGGCGTCCCGGCTGACGGACGGGTCCGCGCCGGTGCCATGGCCGGCGGCGTCTGTGTTCGCCCCCCGCGCGACGACCCCGGTGCAGATCGGCCTGCTGCGCGCCCTGGCATCCCGCGTCCGGGTGGACGTCTGGCTGCCGGTCGCGGGTCCGGCGTCCACCGACGACCCGTTGGCACGGGCGCTCGGACGCCGCGGCCGGGGCCTGGCCGGTGAATGGGCCGACGCGTGCGACACGGTCGAGAGGCTGGCCGGCCCGTCCCGGCCGGCGAGCTGTCTCGGCGCCCTGCAGGCGGGCGTCGACGCGGGGGCGCGCGTGCCGGCCGCGGCCGACCACACCGTGTCGCTGCACGCCGGGCACGGGCCGGCCCGGCAGGTCGAGGTGTTGCGCGAGATCCTCGTCGGCGCCCTGGCCGACGACCCGAGCCTGGAGCCCCGCGACGTCGTCGTGACCTGCCCCGATCCGGCGTCCCTGGCGCCGCATCTGGTCGCGGCGTTCGGGTCGGGCGGGCACCCCGCCGTCCGGCTGAGGGTGCAGGTCGGCGGCCTGGCAGCGTCCGACGTTAACCGGCTGGCACCGCTGCTGGCCGACCTCGTCGAGCTGGGCGGCTCCCGGGCTACCTCGGCCGACCTGCTGCGCCTGGCCGCCCACCCGTTCGTCGCCCGCCGCTTCTCGTTCACGCCCGACGACCTCGACCGGCTCGGCGAGCTCGTGGGGCGGGCGTCCATCCGGTGGGGCCTGAACCCGGCGCACCGCGAGCGCTTCGGGTTGGCCGGGGTGATCCAGAACACGTGGCAGCTCGGCGTGCAGCGGCTGCTGCTTGGCGAGGCGTTCAGCGATGACAGCGGCGCCTCGGCGGGGGTGGTGGCGACGGTCGACGACGTCACGTCGACGGACGCCGCGCTGCTGGGCTCGCTCGCCGAGCTGGTGAGCCGCGTGTCGCGGCTCGTGGCGGCGTGCGCCACCCCGGCGCCGGCCGCGCTGTGGGTCGACCGGTTCCGGTCGATGCTGACGTCCCTGGTCGACGTGCCGTTCGATGAGGCCTGGCAGGAGTCCCAGGCCTGGTCCGTGCTGCAGTCGGTAGCGGCCCGGGCGGAGGGCTCGCAGGTGGCGCTGACCGGGCCCGACGCGCTGGCCCTGCTGCGGTCCGGCTTCGCCGACCACGGCCTGCGGCCGGCCTTCGGCAACGGGTCGCTGGTCGTGTGCGGGTTGCGCGACCTGGCCCAGGTGCCCCACCGGGTCGTGTGCCTGGTGGGCCTCGACGACGCGGGGTTCCCGCGGCGGGGTCTCGGCGACGGCGACGACCTCCTGGCCCGGCAGCCGCGGCGCACCGACCCCGACCCGGGCCTCGACGACCGACAATCGCTGCTGGACGCCCTGTTGAGTGCCCGCGAGCGGCTGGTGGTGGTGTACCAGGGGCATTCGAGCCTGACGAACGAGTCCTACCCACCGCCGTCCGGGCTGGTCGACCTGGTCGACGCGGTCGGCGAGGCCCACGTGCGCCACGAGGCCCTGCAGGCGTTCGGCGAAGCCAACTTCACGGGCCCGCAGCCCCGCAGCTTCGACGCGGGCGCGCTGCGGGCGGCCCGGGCTGCCCGGCGTCCGCGCACGCCGGCGCCTGACCGCTGGGCGGTCGGGCACCTGCACCGGGACACGCCCTTCGACGCGGTCGACCTGGCGTCCCTGACGCACTTCCTGCGCCACCCCGCGCGCTACCACCTGCGCGAACGGGCCGGCCTGACCCTGTGGGACGAGGAGGCACCCAGCACCGAACTGCCCCTGGAACTGACCGACCTGTCCCGCTGGGCGGTCGGCGACGCCATGCTGGCGGGGCTGCTGGCGGGGCGCGGCCCCGACGCGGTGCGGCATGCGGCCTGGCTCTCCGGCGACGTCCCCCCGTTCCAGCTGGGCGCCCGGCCGCTGGCCGACATCGCCGACCAGGCCCAAGGGGTGCACCGCCAGTTCACGGCCGCCGTCCCGGCCGGGCCGGTCTCCCACCTGGTCGACCTCGACGTCGACGGCGTGCGGGTCACCGGGCTCGCGCTCACCCGGGGCGGCCTCGTCGCCGACTGCCACTTCGGCCGCACGTCGCCGCGGCACCTGGCGGACGCCTGGGTGCGGGTGCTGGCGCTGAGCGTCGCCCTCGCCCGCCCCACCGACGCGCTGCTCGTGGGCGCGAAGGGCGCGACCCGCCTGAAGGCGCCCCCGGTGGACGCGGCCCGCAGCCTGCTCGGCGACCTGGTCGCGCTGGCCCGCCACGGCACCGAGCAGGTGCTGCCGCTGCCCGTCCGGTTGGCCTGCCTGTGGGCGGAGGCACGTGTCGCCGGCCGCGACCCGCTGGAGGACCGCAAGGCTCTGCGCCGCGCCTGGAAGTACGACCTCGACGACGCCTGGCGCCCGTACTTCGACGAGGCGCACCCACCGTGGGAGGCGACGCGCGCGGGCGCCGACCCGTGGGGCCGCCCGGCCGAACGCACCGTGCTGGGGGCGCTGGCCGCCATCGCCTGGGAACCGATCGTGAGGGCCACAGCATGAGCATCACCACCGCAGTCGCCGGCTCGTTCAGCCTGCTGGCCCCGCTGCCCAAGGGAACGACCGTCCTCGAGGCGTCCGCCGGCACCGGCAAGACCTACGCCATCGCCGGGCTCGCCGCCCGCGCGATCGCCGAGGGCCGCGCCGACGTGCACCAACTGCTCGTGGTCACTTTCTCCAGGGCCGCGACGGCGGAGCTACGGCTGCGCGTCCGGGCCCGCATCCGCGACACGGGCCGGGCGCTGGCGGCGATCGCCGAGGGGGCGCGTCCGGTCGGCGACGAGGTCGAGCAGGCGCTCACCCACGGGGTGGACGCCGCCACGATCCGGCGCCGCGCCGAGCGGCTGGAGCGCGCGTTCGAGCGATTCGACACCGCCACGATCATGACCACCCACGAGTTCTGCCACGGCATGCTGGCCGCGCTCGGCGTCCTGGCCCCGCAGGCCCCGCTGTCCACCCTGGTGGAGGACCTGCGCCCGCTGGCCGACGAGGTGGCGGCCGACGCCTACCTGCGCCGCTACGCCCGCGCCGAGCGGCGTCCGCCGTTCGGGTTCGCCGACACGAACCGCGACGGAGACGACCCGGGGGCGCGCACGATCGCCCGCGACGCGGTCGCGTTTGCCGCCGCGCTAGGCCCGGAGGGGGCCCCGGGTGTGGCCGGCGAGCGGGTGGCGTTCGCCCTGGACGTCCGCGGTGAAGTGGAACGCCGCAAGCTGGAACGCCGCGTCTACTCGTTCGACGACCAGCTGGCGCGGCTGGCGTCCGCGCTGCACGACCCGGTGCTGGGCGCGGCGGCCCGCGAACGGCTGGCGGCGCGCTACCCGGTGGTCCTGGTCGACGAGTTCCAGGACACCGATCCCGTGCAGTGGGACATCCTCCGCACGGCGTTCGGCGACCGCGGCACGCTCGTGCTGATCGGCGACCCCAAGCAGGCCATCTACAAGTTCCGTGGGGCCGACGTCCACGCGTACGCCGCCGCGGTCGCCGACGCCGGGCTGCGCACGACGCTCGGCGTGAACCACCGCTCCGACGCCGCCGTGGTGGACGCCGTCGGCCACCTGTTCTCCGGGGTGCTGCTGGGCGAGGGCATCGGCGTGCCGCCCGTGGTGGCGCACCATGAGCGCCGGGTGACGGCCGAGCCGGGGACGCCGTGGGCCGCCGGCATCCAGCTGCGCACCGTGGAGGCCGAGAAGGCCGTGAGCGGCTGGCACGCGCACGACGTGATCGGCGCCGACCTGGTCCGGGTCGTGGGCCGGCTGCTCGGGCCGCGTCCGCCGCTGCGGCGTCCGGACGGCGACGGGCTGGCACCCGGCGACCTGGCGGTGCTGGTCCGGTCCAACCGGCGCGGGCAGCAACTCGCCGAGGCGCTGGCCGCCTCCGGCATCCCGGCCACCTTCAGCGGCACCTCCAGTGTGTTCACCTCGGCGGCGGCGGACGACTGGCTGACGCTGCTGCGCGCCCTGGACGCCCCGCGCCGATCCCAGCTGCAGCGCGCGGCGCTGACCGACTTCGTGGGCGGAACCGTCCCGGCCCTCGCCCATGCCGACGACGCCCAGCGGAGCCAGTGGTCGCTGCAACTGCACACGTGGGCCCGGGCGCTCCGGGCCGGCGGGGTCCCGGCGCTGATGGCTGCCGTCGAGTCTGACACCGACTTCACCGCGCGCCTGCTCTCCCGCCCCGACGGCGAGCGGCTCGTCACCGACCACCACCACCTCGCCGAGCTGCTGCACGGGGTGGCGGGCCTCGACGTGGTCCGGGCGGCCGACCTGGCGGGCTGGCTGGCCGACGCCCGGGCGACGGCGGTCGACTCGAGCGAGCGCACGCGCCGGCTGGAGACCGACGCGGCGGCCGTCCAGCTCATGACCGTCCACCGGGCCAAGGGGCTGCAGTGGCCGGTCGTGCTGCTTCCCGAGGCGAGCCACGTCGTGGGTCGCGCCGAGGACCGCGGCGGCTCGTTGCTCCTCCCGCACGCCGACGGGCGTCTCCGCGACGTGGGCGGGCGAAGGGCGCCGGGGCGCGAACGCCGCTGGGAGCAGCACCTGATCGAGGAGGCCGACGAGGACCTGCGCGTCCTCTACGTGGGGTTCACCCGGGCGCAGTCGCACGCCATCGCGTGGTGGGCGCACCACTGGGAGGTGGGCGGCGCGCCGCTGCACCGGCTGCTGCATGCCGCGCACGACCCCGAACAGCCCGCGCGTCCGCCGCGCTACCTCGACCCCCGGGGCCTGCCCGAGGGCGCCACGCCACGCCTGGTGCCCTGGCTGTCTCCGGACTCCGCGGTCGCGGTCTGCGCTGCCGAGCCGGACGCCGCACCCCCGGCGCCGCTCCCCCGCGACCCCGCCCCCCCGCTGGCCGTCCGGCGGTTCACCCGCGCCGTCGACGCCGACTGGCGCCGCACGTCCTACTCGGGGCTGACGGCCATGGCGCACGAGGCGGCGTTCGGCCCCGAGAGCCCGTTGCTGGCCGACGAGTCCGGCGACGAGGTGGCGGTGG
>WBZS01000203.1_pt2 | contig 34678 bp, 21 predicted proteins | sample 5204201 | NCBI WGS metagenome assembly WBZS01 (sample SAMN12344357, study PRJNA552823) | activated sludge metagenome | biome: Activated sludge suspended growth; feature: Nitrification reactor; material: Wastewater; isolation source: activated sludge from nitrification reactor of wastewater...
CCAAGTTTGACGCGAAGTGAGCGGCACGAATGCTCAACAAGCTACACAGAGTTTCACGGATTTCCTCGGCCAATTGAGCAAGCTGCCCCGGATTCATTCCGTGCAACTGCATGGGGGACTGGATCGTCGACAGAAGTTTCGTCATGATTCTTACCTTGTTCGTGAAATTACAAATCGAGCGAGGGCGACCAAAGGTTCGGCCGCGGGACCAAAATCGGACAAAGCCAATATGGCCTCATCCACCATTTGGTTCGCTTTATCTTCGCTGGCAGACAAACCCAATGCTGAGGGGTAGGTTAATTTCCCAAGGACTTTATCTTTTCCGACCCTCTTTCCCATTTTGTCTTGCTCACCTCTCAAATCCAACAGATCATCCGTGATTTGAAAGGCCAGACCGAGTTTTTTTCCAAATTTTTCCAAGTCTGCCAGTTGTTTTTGGCCGGCTTTGGCACAAATGCCACCCAATTTCAAACTCACCGCAATCATGGCGGCGGTTTTTCGCAAGTGAATTTGCTCGAGTTTAGCCACGTCAATTCGACTGAATTCAGCCGCCAGATCATCCGCTTGGCCGCCCACCAACTGCGTCGCTCCGGCCGCGCGAGCGAGTTCTAAACAGCAAGTCGCGGCGATTTCCGGGGTTGCCGAATCGCGCGCAATCACTTCAAAGGCCAAAGGAATCAACGCATCGCCGGACAATATCGCCGTCGCTTCATCAAATTCGCGGTGACAAGTCGGTCGGCCCCGCCTTAAATCGTCATCATCCATGGCCGGTAGGTCATCATGGATCAACGAATAGGTGTGGATGAATTCAACAGCGCACGCTGCCGGAACGGCATGTTCGACTTCACCACCACAAGTCCGCGCCGCTTGCATTACCAACAGCGGCCGCAAACGTTTGGCAGGGGCCATTACCGAATAACGCATTGCAGACGCCAGACGCTCGGGACAATCAGCACCAAACGTCAAATATTGATCGAGTTTTTTTTCGACAATTGCCCGAAAGGCCTGCAGTTCGGTCGAAATAATCTCGCCCACCAAATTTCCAATTCAAATTAATGGTTTTCGCGTTTCCTACTCCTCTTAAATGTACCGCCTTCACTTTTCTTCGGTAACCCGCCAAAAATGCCGCAGGATCGGTCCCCGAGCAATCCTTTTACGTTTTGACAACTAGCCCATCGTTTTCAAACATCCTGTCGCCCAAACCAAGGCCGCGAATCAAGGCGGAAAAGAGTCTGCAGGAGTTCAAACAACTGCCGATGGTTTTCAAACAGCCCCAGCGGGTTGCAAAAGAACGCCTCGCATGCCACAGCAAAAAACTCAACAGGATCGGACGTTCCATAAGCATCCAAAACGGTATCTTCATCACGTTTCGTTTGTCCCTGTAGTCGCTCCAATTCGTCAGAAGCTACCTCCTCCCACAATCTCACCAGCCGCGTCGATGGGAACGGCGGATCGCCCGCGAGCGAACCGTCCAAGTCGTCGATGTGGTGCGCAAACTCATGAATGACGACATTACGGAAGGAAGCAGGATCCCTGCACTCCGCGGCAACATCCCGCCAATAAAGTTGAACAGGACTGCCTGAGGTGTAGATCCCGGACGCGACGAATTCACCGAAAACTCCAGGCGCGCCAGCGACTTGCATTCGGTTAACGATGTGCTGCGACGACAACACAACAGTCGTGATGCGGTCAAAACAGTACCAGTCGTCGAAGCCGAGCAACATCAAACAGGCAGCGGCTGCCACAGTGACTTTGGCGCTCTCCGAATCGTTAATATTATCCGGCACAACAACTTCTTTCTCCTTGAGAAAAATGGCGATCAGGGAAAGCAGGCGAGTCTGCTGTTTGGCGTGCAAGACGTGCCAATACCAGAAGTTGTGCGCGAGAATATTTGGCCAGCGCGGAGGCACCGGCTGCCGGAGGATTCGCTTCCGCCGCCAATTCTTGGTCCACAAATCAAACAAAAGCGACTCCCCGACAACGGCAGTCAAAACAAAAGGATCGAGTGCGAAGCGAAGCTCACGGTGCGGCGCAACCCTGTTAACAATAGCCGTTTTCTAAAGCGGTGGAAATGCTCAGATGTTGAACTCAGCGAAAGCAGTATCCAAGACGAAGAAATCAGCTTTCGATTGCGATTCGGTTGTCGAAGACGGGTTGTTGTAATCGACTCGATCACGTATCTCGCTGCCCATGTCCGCTGTAATAGCGCCCGACTGATTCTGCAACAAAACGGCCGGGCCGATCGCCAGCACCGTCGTGTTGGAATCGTCCGCCATTTTCCGAGTTCAACATCATTGTCTGATCCACCGCCCCAAGCCATCATCTGCGGTGGCATCGGCGATCCCACGATGAAGTCAGTTATGTCGAGCGTCGCGGCAGTGAAGTTTCGCAACACAATTTCCATTTCAGCCCCGTTGAATCCAGCGACGTTGAACTGAACAATCGTTGCCGCTCCCTGCTGAAATGCACGGATTTGGCCTTCGTCAGTGAACGGTGCGTTGCCAATGTACGTAAATGCGACAGAGTTAAAGTCGCTGGTCTTGCCATCGATGTTGGAGACATCAATTTTGTCAAATTGAGCTTTAGAAAAGTCTACGATACGATCGCGGTTTGCTGCACCAGCCACGCTTTCAAAAATATCGGTGAAATAGAAGAGGTCGGCACCGTTGCCACCCCGCATCGTATCGGCTCCGTTCCCACCGAACAAAAAGTCGGCGTCATCGCCTCCGCTCAGGGTGTCCTTCCCATTAATTCCAATGAGACTGTCCGGCCCCGCATTGCCAATCAAGGTATTATCCAAATTATTTCCTTTGATCGTGTCGGTAAATGCACTTCCGCTCACCCGTTCGATATTGACGAGATTGTCACCCTCTGCGTGACCACCTGAGTTCGTATTAAACAACAAGTCGACATTCACGGCCGCAGGAGAGGCAGCATAGAAAACGGCATCGCTACCGGGCCCGCCTTCCAAGAAGTCCGCATCAGCACCGCCAATCAAGATGTCGTTGCCTGGACCTCCAAGTAGCGTATCGAGGCCCGCTCCCCCGTTCAGAGTATCGTTGCTGCGATTTCCGTTCAAAGTATCGTTGCCACCGCCGCCCACCATTACATCTACGAGATCGTCGCCGACCATCACATCCGCAATTCCATCGCTTGTCGAGAATCGTTTGGCGATGAAGGTTTCGCCATCGACGTCCGAATCAGTTAGGTTGGTGTGAAAGACATTGACGCGCGCATTAAAGGAACCAGCAATGGTCATATCTCCAACGTCGTCTGTCGTGCTTTCGCCTCCTGTAACAACGGCCGTCGCCAGTCTGTTGTTTGAAGTCGGGTCAAATAAAGCAATCAGATTGTTCGTGTCGGCCAATGCGTTATTTTCCCAACCCACGATCAACATGTCATTGGAAAGGCGGGCGACTCGGGGATTCGCATCATTCGAACTGTCTCCAATATTTGCCGGATTACTGATATTCAGGAACGAGCCGAAAACGCCTACCGAATTGGCCTGCCAAAGTCTGATATCAACCGTATTCGAGAACTGATTGTCTTCGTAAATTAACGCATAGCCATTGGACTTTGCCGTGGCGTCTACGTTTTGGTTTGTCGAGCCGGTAGAGTCAACCAACACGGGTGCTAAAACAGTGGCGCCATTCGGATCATAGATGGCGTTCCAGACTTCTGTGTTAGAGCCGACTTCACGGTGCCAGGCGACAACAAAATTGCCGTTGTCCAACGCAGCCACCGACGGCTTTAAATCCCGATCGACGGTACTCAATGCCAAAAAAGTCGTCACGGAAGATCCATCCGCGTTTTGAACAAAGACGCGAATATCGATGTTTGATCCACTAAATAGGTCTTCGGCAACGACGACAAAGCGCCCGCCCGTCAAGGCCGCGACGTCGGCATTCGTGCAACCGGCATTTAGTAGATCTCCGGACGAATCAAAAGCTCCCGCTTCGGTAGTGATTGTATACCAGATCGAATTCGTCGCAGAATTCTCAGCCGCGATCACCAAATTCCCATTAACCAACTGATCGATCGACGAATTTGTTCCCGCAATGAAAGTTGCACCTGCCGTCCTGGCGAGATTTGTAGCAAAAATATCCTGATCGACGTGGCCAGCGAAAGTCCCGACGACCGCCATTCCGTTGTTCGATAGGGAAGTCGCCGCTGCCTGCGACGTTGCGGTGGTCAAGTCCGGATTTTGATCGAACTCCAAACCATAGGTCGTGGTCACCGCGAGCAGTTGGCGTTTCTCAAGCAACTCAAAACGGAGACGATTCACAGTTTGCCGAACGGCTGCCTGGAGAATTTTCTTTCTGCGTCCGTTCATTTTCGCGATAGATTTCGGATTACTTTTCATGGGATGACACCCTGCGTGAGAAGAGAAATAGTAACGGAAAACGAGAACAAATACCTGGAAGCCGTGCGGTTAGCCCATGACTTCGTTCCCGTACGTATGTTGTTGATAAATTAACTCCTGTGCAAGGCAGTTGCTATCAGGGGATTCGGAGGTTCTGTGTCCAAAATACTTTCCCGCCGAGGCCTTGTTTGCTCGTGACAGGCAACAGGTCCTAATTAGCCGCAAAAACACGCCCAATCGACACCACGGGTGATTCGCTCACCGCGGTCTGAAAAAAAAGATCGCGACCGCATCGAGAGCTTCGACACGGCGCGATCCGGATAACAAAAACGGCTTTTTGAACCGATAGGTATTCCTAGAGCGTCAATCCGGCAAAAATCGAATCAAGCACGGCGAAGTCAGACTTCGCTACCGACTCGGTTTGGGAGGATTGATTTCCCAAATCCAATGCCGAATCAATCGTGTCGACGGTAATCGAGCCAGCCTGATTATTCAGCGTGGTTCCCGTCGGTTGGTTGACCACGTTGAATGCCAATGTATCAACTTCGACATCGTTCTCTGATCCACCAGGATTCCACGCCATCATCTGTGGCGGCATTGGGCTGCCGATGGTGAAGTCGCTTTGCAGGAGGTTCGCCGCGATGAAGTTATTCAACACGATTTCCATCTCGGCTCCGCTGTTCCCCGTTGTATTGAACTGAACAACCGTGGTCGACGGATTTACTTGAAAGGCACGAATTTGGCCTTCAGCGGTAAACGCAGCATTACCAATAAACGTGAAAGCCACGGAACCGCCGTTGCTGGTCTGACCGTCAATGTCGGAAACATCGATCTTGTCGCCTTGGGCTTGGGTGAAATCGACGATGCGATCACGGTTAGCTGCTCCAAAGCCACTTTCGGTAGTTGCGTTGTAGTCGAAGATGTCCGCGTCATTGCCGCCACGCAGTGTGTCGACGCCATTTCCGCCAGTCAAATTATCCGCACCATCATCGCCCTTGAGCGTGTCTTTGCCACCGTCACCAAAGATCGTATCTGCGTCAGCACCGCCGATCAGCGTATTGTCGGCGTTGCCACCACCCAAAATATCAGCAAAGGCACTACCGGTGAGGCGCTCGATGTTGGTCAACACGTCTCCGGTCGCGTGACCGCCGGAGATAATATTTAACAAAAGGTCAACGGTGACGGCCGATGGTGAAGTCGCATAGAAGGCTGCATCGCTACCAGCGCCGCCGTCCAAATTGTCCGCATCAGCTCCGCCGATCAAGATGTCGTTACCCGGACCACCCAGAAGCGTGTCAAGGCCGGGTCCACCGTTCAGCGTGTCGTTGCTCTTGCCGCCGTCCAGGGTGTCGTCGCCACCCCCGCCGACCATGAAGTCCACCAAGTCGTCGCCAACAATCACATCGCCAAGGCCATCGCTCGTCGAGTTTCGTCTGGCAGTGAAGCTCTGCCCATCCACGTCCACATCCGTAAGATTGGTGTGAAAGACATTGACGCGTGAATTGAACGAACTCGCAATCGCCATGTCGCCGACGTCGTCAGTAATGCTCTCACCTGCCGTTACATTGGCGGTGATCAATTGGCTGTTGGTCGTGGGATCGTACAATCCGATAAAATTGTCTGTGTCTGCGAATTGATTATTTTCCCAACCGATGATCAACATATCGTTCGGAAGTCGAGCAACTCGCGGATTCGCATCGTCGGAAGAGTCATTGATATTGGATGGATTGGCAACATTTAGAAATGATCCGGTATTGCCTGCGAAATCAACATTCCAAACCGTTATGTCGACAGTACCCGTTCCGTATTCGTTGTCTTCATATACCAAGGCATAACCGGTTAATGTCGACGTCACGTCAACGTTTCGATTTACGGTGCCAAAGTTGTCAACCATCGTAGGTGCCAGAACGGCAGTGCCATTGGGATCATAGATAGCATGCCAAAGTTCCGTGTCGGCACCAACTTCACGATGCCAGGCTACCACGAAATTGCCGTTGTCCAGCGCGGCAACCGATGGTTTCAGATCCCGATCAATCGTTGCAAGAACCTCAAAAGTCGTCACCGAAGATCCGTCCGCATTTTGGATAAACACGCGAACGTCGGTGTCCGTTCCCCCAAAGAGGTCTTCAGCCACCACAACGAACCGCCCACCAGTTAAACCGGCAACGTCGGCATCCGTACAACCTGGATCGGCAAGATCCGCATTTGAAATAAATCCCCCTGCGCTGGTTGTAAGCCTAACGTGAATCGAATTGGTACCGGAGTCTTGCGCAGCGATTACCAGATTCCCATCCGCCAATTGATCGATCGACGAATTCGTACCAGTAATACTTGTTGAACCAATCGTCTTTATCAGACTCGTGGAAAAGATATCTTGGTCCACGTGTGTACTGTGAGTGCCAACGACTGCCATACCATTATTCGCCAAACTCGTCGCCGCTGCTTCACTTCCCCCAAACGTCGAATCGAGAGTTTGTTGGACGTCAAAACCATAACTCGCCGTCACCGCCAGCAATTGTCGTTTTTCAAGAGGCTCGAAACCAAGACGATTTGCGGTTGGTCGGTTTGCTACCTTGATTTTCTTCCCGCGTCTAATATTCTTCTTTGCAATACGATTTGAGATTTTTTTCATAGCTTAACACCTTCAATAAATTGGAAATGGAGTGAAATACAAAATCCATCGGTTGACGACGTCGCCGCTAACCGATTTCAATTCAAAATTTCAACGTAGTGAAAGAATAGAGAATGGGGAAGGCAAATGCCACCAGGGGGTTTGGGGGGCTTTCAATTTGCGACAACAATTTGCAAAGACCATCTTCCAGGTTCTGTGCACACAAAATATGGGGATGCCGGGCGAATACGTGCGGTTTTTTTAAGCAATTCCGAGTGCAAAAGTCGACCATCGCTATTGTCGCCTCGATGTATTTGGACTCAAAAAAAGGTTTCTTAATGTCCAAAACACGCAATAAAGCGCAGCTCGTTGGTATGGTATAACCATGAAGCGATCGCTTTGGATACAACAGTTCAAATCTCGGGATGAATTGGCGGGCGTTGGCTTTTTGGCACTCTTCGTTATGACAGGAAAGAATTGTGAACAATCCGCGTTTACTTGCATTTTCAGGAAGTGCACGTAGCAATTCGTGGAATCAATGTCTGGTTCAGGTCGCCGCAAGGTATGCAAAGAACCATGGCGCGATCGTCACCGAATTGAATCTAGGCGAATTGGCGCTGCCCATTTTCGACGAAGATCTGGAGAAGGAATCGGGGGCTCCGGAAGGTGCGTTGCGGCTCAAACGAATGATGTATGAGCATCATGGTTTTCTGATCGCCTGCCCGGAATACAACAGCTCCATCACGCCGCTCCTCAAGAACGCGATCGATTGGGCCTCGCGTCCAGCTTCCGGGGAAACGCCGTTGCAGGCTTTTCGCGGAAAGACTTGCGGGCTGATGAGTGCATCGGCCGGTGCCCTAGGCGGCCTTCGCGGACTCGTGCATGTGCGAGCCATTCTCGGCAACATTGGAGTCATTCTGGTCCCAGAACAGGCTGCGGTAGGTTCAGTGACCACTGCCTTCAACGAATCGATGGACGATCTCAAAGAGGGAATGCCAAGGCAAATGTTGCATGAAACGGTTGCTCACGTCGTGAAATTGACGAAGTTGCTACACACAAAACCCTAGACAACGTCTCGTCAAAGCATTGATTGTTTCGTTCAAGTGAATACAAGCACGCAGCCGAGTGTATCAATCGTAAAAGGTGCACTTTTCGGCTTTTGATGCTTGTTGTCCAAACTCGGAACAATTAACGTAACATTTCTCGATCCGTGAAGCGTTAACCGACCTTTTTGCTCAAAACATAGCGTATTCGCTTTAGAACAATCCTGCCGGCGAATCGTCATCAAAGTCGTCTTCCTCGTCATCTTCGTCTTCAAACGCGGCGGTGTCCATATTTGCCCGACGTTGGGCATTAACGCCTTCTCCATCGTCGCCATCGTCGTCGTCATTTTCAACGAAGGTCGCGGCATGATCAAATTTTCGCGTTAGGGCGACTCCCTGGTCATCGACCTCGATGAGCAAACGCAACTTTTGCTCCACTTCATCCAATTTGGCGAAACAAGCTCGCAAATGTTTTACACCTGCCTCGTATTTAGCTAACGACTCGTCCAGCGTTAGTTTTCCCGATTCAATTTCACGAACGACCAATTGCAATTGCTCGAGCATGTGTTCGAAGGATGCGGGTGTATCATCTACCTTTTTTCGCTTGGCCATTTTTGTGAAAGTCGCTTCAGGAATTCGGGGTGACATCGCGGACGATGCTGACGATTGTACCGTTTTGGACTCGAGTTGTAATTGGAACGCCGCTGCCGACTTGGCCGACATCGTGAATGACCATGCCGCTTCGGTCAGTTGTCACACTGTAGCCTCTCGCGAGAATTCTCAAAGGACTGAGCGCGTTTAACGTGTTGGCCAACTCCTCTACATCGCGGCGGCGACGATAGGTTGATTCGTTCAATGAACGCTGCATTCTAATCAACAGTTCGTCCAGCAATTGTCGCTGAGCATTGAGACGGTCCAGCGGTCGGTGAAAAACAGGGCGGTCGGCCAGCGCCAAGAGAGCAGTCTTGGCCTGACGGAACCGGCCGCGCAAGGCCCCTGACAATCGCCGTTGAGTTTGCTGGAGCGATTGCAGCAGATCGCTTTTCTTGGGCACGATTCTTTCGGCAGCTTCGCTCGGCGTCAGCGCGCGAACGTCGGCGACCAAATCGGAGAGCGTAACGTCAATTTCGTGTCCAACTGCCGAAACGACGGGGATTTTCGACGCGAAAATGGCCCGACAGACGACTTCCTCATTGAAACACCACAGGTCCTCAGCGCTTCCGCCTCCTCGACAAACGACCAAAACCTCGGGCGGCAATCGCAAGCGGTTAGCAAGTCGAACCCCTTCGGCAATTTCACGCTCCGCCCCGCGGCCTTGCACTCGAACGGGAATAATCAAGACCTCAACATTGGGAAATCGGCGATTCAAAACCTGTAAGAAGTCGCGAATCGCCGCGCCATCCGGACTGGTTACAACTCCGATACTTTTCGGCAGGAAGGGCAAAGGCTGCTTGTGCCGCGCGTCAAACAAACCCTCGGCCGCGAGTTTTTGATGAAGCTGCTTGAAGGCCAACTGCAGGCTGCCTTGGCCAAGCGGTTCAATGCGGTCAACAATTAATTGGTAATTGCCGCGGGGAGCATAGACATCGATGTTCCCGCGACACACCACCGCTAAACCTTCTTCCAATCGAAACTTCATTCGCGACGCGGTCGAGCTCCACAGAATCGCTGAGAGCTTGGCGCTCGAATCTTTCAAACTGAAATAGGTGTGGCCCGAAGCCGAACGAGTGCAATCCGAAATTTCGCCTTGCACCAACACACCTGAAAACAGCTCGCCCAGCGAAAACTTGACTTGAGCTGTTAACTGACTTACCGTGAGTGGTTTGCCAGCGGCGAGCTTCTTTGCCATATTCCCCGTTCCCTGCAAGTCAAATCTCGGATCAAACCACTAGACGTTCGATCTTTTTTGTCGAAAAACTATTTGTGCGATGGTAACACATCTTTCCTTGGCGTGAGATACACCTTGAGCCAAAGTGCATTTCCAATGACGGAAACATCGGACAGCGCCATCGCGGCGGCCGCAATCAGGGGCCCAAAGTTCCCTAACAAGCCAAAAGCGGCGGCTGGAATCGCGGCGATGTTGTAGATGAATGACATTGTCAAATTCTGTTTAATGGTTCGAAGAGTCGCCCGACTGATTTTTATTGTTTCTCCAATCGCGGCCAACCGTTGGGCCGGGATCACGATGTCGGCAGATTCTATCGCGATGTTGGTCCCAGTTCCCATCGCAATCCCTACTCCTCCATTTGCACCCGCTTCCGCCAAGGCCGCAGCGTCGTTGATTCCATCTCCGACCATTGCCACTCGTGCTCCCTGACGTGATACCTCCCTTACGATTTCGCCTTTGCGGCTGGGGGTCGCTTCAGACCGCACGTCTGAACTGGGAATTCCGACTTGGTTGGCGATCCGTTCGGATACACCTTGGCGATCGCCGGAGACTAACATCACGCGTAGACCAGCCTGCTGCAATTGGCTTACGCTGGCGGCAGCATCCAAACGCAACTGATCGTCAAATCTAACGGCACCTGAGACTTCACCGTTTTGCAACAGAAGACTTTGGGTTCCCGAAAACTCCGCGATCTGGCTGGGAATTGAAATTCCCTCCCGAATTGCTGCGGCGGTAGAAATCAGTTCGATCCGCCTGCCACCTGAATTCCCGGTGAGTCCGCGCCCAGCGATTTCGCTAACGTCCGTGATGGCCATCGGCTTAATTTTGCGCTCGGCTGCTGCCGTAACGATTGCCCCAGATAGGGGGTGCCTCGATGAGGCGGCCAAACCAGCAGCCAGCGCGAGCAACTCTTCTTCCACGCCGCAGAGAGCATGAACGGACGACACAATTGGTCGGCCAATCGTCAACGTTCCGGTTTTGTCAAATAGCACGGCATCAAGATTTGCGGCACGTTCGAGCGAAGCAGCACTCTTGATCAGGATTCCCCGTTTGCTTGCAGCGCCGGCACCCACCATGATCGCCGTTGGTGTTGCCAGTCCTAAGGCACAGGGGCAAGAAATCACGAGCACGGTCGTGCTATTGATCAATGCGATCGCCCAAATCTGCCAGGAACTACCGCTGCTCGACAACATCCCAAAAATCAACCATCCGACGAAGGTCAGCGCAGCAACCGCGATGACGGCTGGCACAAAGATCGCACAGACGCGATCGGCAAGCCGGGCGATTTGAGCCTTGCTCGATTGTGCGCGCCGGACCATTGCCGCGATTCGGGCAATTGTCGTGTCGCGTCCGTCGGTCGTGGCTGAAACGACCAACCGCCCTGTCGTGTTTAACGAACCGGCGACGACTTCGGCACCAACTCCTTTCTCAACGGGCAAAGATTCGCCGGTGACGATGGACTCATCGATCGCGCTTTCTCCCGAAACTATTTTCCCATCGACTGCGATTCGATCACCTGGCTGAATCAACAACAAGTCGCCGGGAACTACTTTTGCGGAATCAATTTCAATGCCCCGCTGTGATTCTAACGATTCGATGCGCAACGCTTTTTCGGGCTGCAACGCGAGAAGTTCGCGAAGTGCAGAACTGGCCGCAGCCATTGTTCTTGCCTCCAGCCAATGGCCCAGACTGACGAGCGCAAGCAACCCGGCCCCAGCCTCAAAATAAACCGGCAGTCCGGGATCCACGCCGAGAATCCCAGCCGCAAACACAATCAGCGAAAATCCCCACGCGACAGTGGAACCCAAAGCAATCAACGTGTCCATATTCGTCGAGAATTTCGCGGCTGCCTTGCCGGCAGACGCGTAGAACGCCCACCCGACATAAAACTGCGAAATGGTCGCCAGAATTGCTGACATCCACATGATCGCTGAATGAAATGTGTGTGAATAAGTCATCAACTTCAAATCCATTGGCATGTGAAAAATGGAGATGGGCAACCACAACAGCAATCCAAATAATGCGCGCCGCTTCCAAGACAGCGAGTCAGCACTTTGCTTTTGCTCCAAATCGCTCCGCATCTCGCTGACACTTCGTTTCGCCGCGATTGGGGTTGCTGAAAATCCTTGATTCCCGATTGCCTTGATGAGCAGGTCGGTGTCTAAACCAGTTCCTTGGACGAGGGCTGTTCCCGAAGTCAAATCTACCGATGCAGAGACAACGCCACCAACTCCTTTGATTGCCCCTTCGACTTGGCCGACACAACCGGCGCAATGCATGCCCTTGACCGAAAATTCGATCGCACCCATTCCCACAGGACAAGCGACTTGTGCTGACGACTTCAATTTGGTGCTTGCAACCTCAACCATTTATTTTTGTCCTGAGAGGTATCTAAACGAAAAAACGGCAACAACTACCCGAGCCAATCGAGACGCAAATCCCGACTTCCGCATTGTATGGCAAGCACATTGTATGGCAGTCACCGGCTTTTTTTCATACTACAATGTATCTTGTGGCTGCGTCTGGTCTCCAACATTGAATCGCTGCCGCCGCACAGTCAATCCTTTCGCTGACACTATCTAATTGATCAAAAAATCTCGTCATGAAAAATCGCTTTCGATTCCATTGCTTGCCGGTAAGCCTTGTTGTTGCGTTGGTGATTGCTTATAGCCAGGCAGCATCGGCACAAAACAACGCAAAAATAGAATTCAACCGTGATATTCGCCCCATTCTTTCGGACACTTGTTTTTTCTGTCATGGTCCCGACAAAAGCAAACGTGAGGCAGATTTGCGGCTGGACATTCGAGAGGGATTGTTGGGCTCGTCGGATTCCCCTGGGGCGGTTGTTCCTGGGAATCTCGAAGACAGCGAGTTGATTCAAAGAATTATCTCGAAGGATCCAGACGAGGTTATGCCTCCTCCAGACTCCAGAAAACACCTTTCTCCAGAACAAATTGATTTGCTGAAGCGTTGGGTAGCGCAGGGGGGTGAGTTCGAGGGACATTGGGCGTTCCAACCGCTAGGAAAACAGCCGTTTGGAGCCGACGCAGAAAGAGACTCTACGTCTGAATCCATCGACCAATTGATCGCTCGCAAACGGGACTCTCTTCTCCTGCGACCAGCCGCCGAAGCAGATCGTATTACGCTCCTTCGGCGATTACATTTTGATCTCGTCGGCCTGCCCCCGACGGAAAATGAAGTGGTGGAATTTTTGGCCGATAGGAATGAGGGGGCCTATGAACGAGTGGTCGACCGTCTGTTGGCTTCCCCACATTTCGGCGAACGTCTCGCGATTTGGTGGCTGGACTTGGTTCGTTACGCTGATTCGGTAGGCTACCACGGAGATCAAACGGTCAGCGTTTCGCCCTACCGCGATTACGTCATCGATTCATTCAATTCGAACAAACGGTTTGACGAATTCACGCGCGAGCAAATCGCGGGCGATTTGTTACCGAATGCGGATCGCAACCAAAAAATCGCGTCAGGTTACAACCGACTGGGCATGATGAGTGCCGAGGGGGGGGTGCAAGACAGGGAATACCTTGCCAAGTACATTGCGGAACGCGTCCGAAATGTTTCGGGAACTTGGCTTGGGGTGACCTTGGGCTGTGCGGAGTGTCACGATCACAAGTTCGATCCCTTCACGTCGCGAGACTTTTACCGAATGGAAGCATTCTTTGCGGACATTAAGGAAAAAGGACTGTATGCCGGAGCCAACGACGACGGCAGTTGGGGCCCGCAAATGAAAGTTCCAGATGCAACACAGGCGATAGAACTCGCAGCGTTGGACGAGAAGATCGCGGTCGTCAAAAAGGTTTTGGATACGCCGACGGATGAATTGGTTGCGGCTCAAAGTATCTGGGAAAAACAACAAGTTCCCTGGACGCTGCTAACGCCAGAAAAGATCGCTGCCACCGGAAACGTAACACTTACAGCGCGAGCCGACGGAGCCTTGCTCGCCACTGGCGATAGTCCGGCGACGACGGAGTACACGTTAACATACAACCAACTGCCGGCCGACATTACTGCTTTTCGGTTGGAAGTATTGCCTGATGAGTCGCTTCCCAATAAAGGGCCGGGGCGTGCATCAAATGGCAACTTCGTTCTCTCCGAGTTCAGCGTTCGAATGCGTGCTGCCGACGGAACAGAAACTCCAGTTGCCTTGCAAAACGCCACGGCGACCTACGAGCAAACCGGAGCCGCAGGGAACAATCCTTTTGGTAAATGGGCAATCAAGGCGGCCATTGACGGAGGTCAACAAGGGAAGAATTGGGGCTGGGCGATCATGGAACAGACTGGGCGCCGCAATGCAGCAGTCTTCGAAACGGCGACCAACTTGTCGATCACTCCGGAAGGCCGCATGACCATCATAATTGAACAGTCGCACGATAACCCGACGCACACGCTCGGTTGCTTCCGCCTGTCGGTCACAACGGCAGCGCGTCCGGTTTCGGCAATGAGCGAATTGCCCGACAACATTTCGACGATCTTAAAGTCGGCGATCACAGATCGCACAGCTCCGCAAGTCCAGGAATTGGCGGCATATTTTCGCAGTGTTGCGTCCGAACTGAACCCAGTTCGCGCCGAATTGTTGGGCCTGGAGAAACAGCGGAAGGAATTGGATTCGTCGATTCGAACGACCTTGGTCACCGAATCGGTGCCGCCGCGGATGGTCCGGGTACTCGCGCGGGGCAACTGGATGGACGAGAAAGGTGAAGTCGTTACGGCAGGATTTCCGGCTGTGTTGGCGAAAAACCTTTCGGACGATCGGAAATTAACGCGGCGCGATTTGGCCGAATGGATTGTTTCCTCCGAAAATCCATTGACTCCTCGGGTTGTCGTGAATCGCATTTGGAAATTGTTTTTCGGCGCGGGCCTTTCGCGGAGAGTCGATGATTTGGGAACTCAAGGAGATTGGCCGAGCCATCCGGACCTTTTGGACTTTTTGGCTGTAGATTTTCGCAACCACGGCTGGGACCTAAAGCGATTGATCAAATCGCTTGTCATGAGTCGCACCTATCAACAGTCATCAGTTGCCGATCTTGAATCGCGCGATGCTGATCCGGAAAATCGCTGGTTGGCACGCCAAGGTCGATTTCGTCTGGACGCCGAATTGGTACGCGACAATGCCTTGGCAATCAGTGGATTGCTCGATCGAACGATCGGAGGACGAAGCGTTTTTCCTTATCAGCCTGCCGGGTACTGGTCCTATTTGAACTTTCCGACGCGGGAGTGGCAGAACGGAACTGGAGGAGCCTTGTATCGCCGCGGGTTGTACACGCATTGGCAACGGCAATACCTGCATCCAAGTTTGATGGCATTCGACGCACCGAGTCGAGAAGAGTGCACTGCCGACCGTCCACGGTCGAATACCCCGTTGCAATCCTTGGTGTTGCTCAACGATCCAAGCTATGTCGAAGCGGCGCGGGCGTTTGCGGAATCGTTACTGAGAAATGGCGGAGACGATCAGCAAATGATCGAACTCGCTTTTCGACGGGCTCTGTCGCGGCCGGCAACAGAGGACGAGATTGCGATTCTGCTCGAACTCGTGCGAACGCACCTTGCGGAATATGAAGAAAATCCGGCGACGGCGTTGGACGTTCTAAAGGTTGGACAAAATCCGTTGCCTGCGGACCTTCCGCCAACCAAACTCGCCGCTTGGACCAGCGTGACACGAACCATTTTGAATCTTCACGAAATGTTCACCAGAAATTAGTTCAAAACCTGTCCCAACAACTTGTTAGTTGAAGGATAAAAAAACATGATACGACTTCCACCTGTACTTGCGCGACGCACCTTCCTCAAGGGATCGGGAATCAGTCTCGGCGCGATGGCTCTGTCGAGTTTACTTACCAAGTCGTCTACGGCGCTGCCCGTTGAGGATGATCGTTGGCAGGGTGTTATCAATCCCTTGCACATGGCACCTAAGGCCAAACGAATTATTTGGCTGTACATGGCGGGTGGGATGACTCACATCGATACGTTTGACAACAAACCGAAACTGGCTGAATTGCATGGTCAGGCAATGCCCGAATCGTTCACCCAAGGGCAGCAAATCGCGCAACTGCAGGGGCAGAAACTGAACTGTTTCGCTCCACAGCATTCCTTTCGTAATTGGGGAAAATCCGGCCAATCGATTTCTGAAATTTGGCCCTTGCTCGGGGAAAAGTGTGCAGACGATTTATGCATTGTGCGTTCTTTGCACACCGACGCGATCAATCACGATCCGGCTCATACCTTTATGAACACCGGCACGATGAACGCCGGTCGACCTGCTATGGGTTCCTGGCTCACGTATGGCTTGGGATCTGAATCCGACAGCTTGCCAGGCTTCGTCGTGATGGTTTCGACGGGCAAGTTCGGTCAAAAGCAGCCCATCGCCGCGCGACAATGGCATTCTGGTTTCTTGCCCGGACAGTTTCAGGGTACAGAATTCCGCAGCACCGGCGACCCGGTGTTGTACGTCGGCAACCCGCACGGCGTTTCGCCGCAAAAACAGCGCGATGTTGTCACCGCGGTTCGAAAACTCGATGGGCTCGCTGACCGTCGGTTGGAAGACCCGGAAATTGCCACAAGAATTTCCCAATATGAATTGGCGTTTCGGATGCAAACAAGTGTCCCAGAACTGATGGACGTCAGCCGTGAGCCAGAACACATTTTCGATTTGTATGGCACGAAGGGAGGCGACGGATCGTTTGCGTCGAATTGTTTGCTAGCGAGGCGTTTGGCCGAACGGGGCGTTCGATTCATTCAACTTTATCATCGAGATTGGGACCACCATGGGGCAGTCAAAGCCCATTCGGAGGGAACGGCCAAAGAAGTCGATCAAGGAGTCTCGGCTCTCATCACGGACTTGAAACAACGGGATATGCTCAAGGACACCATTATCGTGTTTGGATCGGAATTTGGACGGACCCCAATGGCCCAAGGAGATGGTCGAGATCACCACTTGGCGGGCTTCACGATGTGGTTCGCGGGGGGCGGATTCAAACCAGGTTTTAGTTACGGGGCTACGGATGAACTAGGCTATCACGCCGTTGAAAATCGCGTCTCCGTTCACGACATTCATGCCACGTTGTTGCATCAAATGGGAATCGACCATTCTCGATTCACTTACAAATACCAAGGCCTCGACAGCAAGTTAACAGGCGTTGAGGAGGCGATCGTCGTTAAAGACCTGCTGCTCTAATAACGAAAACCAATTTTGGTTGGGAAAATACTAGTTTTGCGGAGGGTCACGGCGCGCACGCCGTTTGGCATCCAGCAACCGAGACGTGTGCGGAGTATCGTCTTTCTTTTCGACTTCCTTGATGGTTTTGGGAACCGGGGGTTCAAGTTCGCGATCCCGTTCGCTTTCCAAAACTCGCGTCAGTTGCTCCCTCCCGCTCTTGGCCTCACTTTCGATGGTGGGCTCGAAACGCATTTCACTCTTTTTCACCTCAAGTTGTCGACTGATTTCGGACTTCTTTGACCGCAAGCGTTCCATGTTCGTCGCCAAGACTTCGACTTTTCTGCCGGTCAAGCGTTCACGAACGTAACTCCAAGTGGCACCTATCCACTCTGTACCCACCGCAACGCGCCGCACAAACACATCGGTTAGGAAAATCCACGCTCCCACGATGAGCAAATACGGCCACATTGTTTCGATCGCCGAAGTGTGTGGCAACGTTGGCCGGAATGGATTGAGTTTCAACGGTTCGTCCAACGCGTCCTTGCCGACCAAATAGGCCGACTTTACGCCTGTATCCTCAGCCCCCTTCGGCTTCACGTTGACCAGATTTTCCAGTAATGCATCGTTGGTTTCGCGGTCGGAATATTCGGTCGAGTAGGGAACGTTGATGCCCGTGGTCAGTCGTTCGAAGCCCTCGCCGGGCAAAATCGTCAGCAAGTAATTCCCAGATTCGGAGGCATCAAATTCCGCCTCATATCGGCCGGGACCTGTTTGGGAAAAGTTCAAATCAAAGCCGTTGCCGTCCGCTCCGGCAGCAGTTCCCGGTGGTATTCCACGGGCGTTGAAATTTAGAAAATTGATGAAGTCATCTTTTTCGTTGATTGCCGTCACCACCACTCGCCCTTTATTATCACGCAGATCCGTGCCAATCGTAAAATTGGCGCTTTGGGTGACCGGCCGCATCGAGTAGCGGACCATTTGCGCGAAGACCTTGTCGTAATACTCACTGTTGTACCAATCCGTTGTCCAGTGATTTCCGGCATCGCTGGTAAAGACGACCGTGCGCCCAAGTTCGTAGCGCCAAGTAGCCAGCAAAGTCGTGTTTTCAGAATTGTCGGCTGGATCACTGGCGACAATCAGTTGTTCGACCAAGGGGCTTTTTTTCAAGGTCGACATGACGTAGCCGTAAAACGGAGGTAACTGCGCCGCGTCTACGCCTTGGAGCATTTCGTGTCGGGACGCCATCGAGGTTGGAATCGCTCGTATTCCAGTCTTGGATTCCTTGATCACCGGTTTGGCAACACGGCGTGCCTCACGTTGATAGATTTTCGGCAAGGCACGTGCGTCGGTTACTTCGTAATATTTCCCGCCAGTTGCTTTCGCAATGTCTCGCAACAGCTTGCTGTTCGCCGGACCATGCGTGCCGATAGCAACCGTCGAGATCATGATTTTCGCATCGGAGAATTTCTTCAGCAACGCATTGCCAGGAGGAGCAGGGTCGCCATCGCTAATGATAATCATATGCTTCATCGACGCCGGCGAGGCCTTCAGGCCTGCCAGAGCCAATTCCATGGGAGGGGCAAAGTCCGGCATGTCTCCAGGTGTCATCCGCCCCATTAACGACAACATGCGTTTTCGGTTGTTAGAGACTTGGTCGATTCCCGTGGGCATTTTCCACAGCCAACGTGGTTGGCCGCTCATATCGCTCCAGTCCACCACCCCACAATAATCCATTGGCCCCAGCACATTCAAAGCCTCTTGGCCGACCTTCACTTGCCAATAATTGCCTTGCGCCATTTCCGACGCGTGCATCACCATCGCCAAGGCGCCAACCGCACTGATCTTGTCGTTCTTGATTTGGAAATCGATCGGCATCGCCTTCTCAAGTTCCGTATTCGACCAGCCGCCGGCACCGAACGCTCGCTCGCCGCCAATCATCACGATACCGCAACCCAATTCGCGACAGTTGTTTACCAGCATTTGGATTTGCTGATCGGAAAAACCGACAGCAGCCAACTCCGTTTCAGAACTGCGCGGAACATTTGCCAAAATAACTGAATCGTATTGCAAAAGTTCAGCCGCCGATGTGAACAATGAATCTGTCGTCATCGTATCTACCTCGATGGCAGCCGTTTGCAACCGCTCAATCAACTGCAGGAACTCGCCGGAAGCAGCCGAGTCCTCGATGAGCAACACGCGTCCCTTGCCGCGAACATGGGCAAAAGCAGATGCGGCATTGTTCTTCACCACCGTATCGTAGCTGACATCATCGGGTTGAAACGTTGCCTCCAGCGTTACGATGTCTGACTGTTGAAGCTCATGTTGAAAGGCTATCACGTTTTTGCCTGGATTCAAGGTCACCTTCTGCTTGGCAACCAACTCGTCTCGGCCATTGATTCGTTGTTTTAGAATTAGATCTCCGACGACGGCACCGGTGGGATTACTTTCCGATGGAGAGTTCTCGTTGCTGAGTACAACACGAGCCTCAAACGGCTGATCCTTCCGCACATCATTCGGCACCATCAATTTGTCGACCGAGATATCCGCCTTCTTGTCGAGGTGAATTGGAACAACATCAATGCCGATCCCATCGCCGGAAAATGAATGTGCAAAATTCACGACGTCGCCGGCGTTTTGATTCCCATCCGTGACAATCACGATTCGCCGAGCAGTATCTTCGGGAAAAGCCGCTTTGGCCAACCGCAACGCGGCCTCCAAATTGGTCCCATCCGTTTTCAGTTCTGCATTGGTTTCGACTCGACCCACGATCGGCAGACTGCTCTCGGCTGGTGCTGCCTCAATTTGTGCGTTAGCACCGAAGACGATAACGCCCGCCAGATCCCCTGTGCCAGTGCCCAGTCCCTCCCGCCGATGCAAGTCCACGGACTTTGAGACGTAGGACATCATCGCCTCACGTTGCTCGCGAGGAATGCTTTCGGATTGATCCAGCAAATACAACACCGTTAGCCGATTCGTTCGATCGCGCCAGTGAATTTCTGCCAAAGCAAAAACCAAAGCCGTGTATACAAGCGTTCGCAAACTGATCGCGACAATCCGCCGCCAACGACCAAGCCCGGCCAGGCTGTTAAAGCTGAAAATCCAAATCAACGGTAATGCCAGTAATAACAACAGCATCCACGGCTGATCGAAGCCGAATTCGCTGAACCATTCCATTTAGTTGACCCTTTTCATCCTGTCGATTGTATTGACTTTTCGGGGTATCGGCGACGTTTGTTTTCGAAATTTTCAGTGTGGGGCTGGCCGGACGAGCGGGTCGGGAGAGGGAGAACGATTGTTCGGCAAGAGCGCGTGGCCAAATCCCCAAGTCCTCGTAAACTGACGGTCAAGGACCATTTCGCATGGTACAATGGCGATACGTTTTTTAAGGGGCAAATGTTTCGATACGCTTCGAAACCAACCGCCTTTGACCCAGGATTTCAGAGAAGCTCCAATCGCCGCGCGGCCGCTCTTGCTGGCCGTGCATATCATCTCGTCAACCGGTGCCAGACTTGTTTCAATGCTGCCCAACCGCTCGGCCTGCGTGTACTTCAGATTGTCGCTTCTCGACCCTTTTCAGAACCATTTCTGTTTGTTTTCGGGAGAAATAATTAGATGAGATTCATCAATCGTTATTCGTTCGCTGGATTACTGGCTTTCAGTCTTTCAGTGTTTTCGAACGGGGTGTCCGTCGGACAAGAACCTCCACCGCCGGAGTATCCTCCGCTCGAGCAGGTAATCAAAGATCACGAAGAAGTCAAAGTCATCGACGAAAAGGTCGACGAGCCTCAAGCGGAAGTCGCTCCATTCTACCGTCTGTGGGTTAACAAAAAGACTAGCCAAGTTCTGGCCGAGTTACCCAAGGACTTCGCCGAAGGAAACCAACGGCATTTCATTGCGACCACGTTATCAGGTGGCGACGTGTTTGCAGGACTGCAATCCGATGACTACTACGTCTACTGGAAACAATATGGAAAACGTCTGGCTCTAGTAGCCGAAGATATTTCCATTCGCGGTTCGGACGACGAATCAAAAGCATCGGTCAAGCGTTTGTTCACCGACAAGATTCTGGCCGACCTGCCAATCTTGACAATCAATCCTCGCGGTGGACCGGTGATCGACCTCGACGAGCTTTTAGTTAACAACGCATCGATTTTCTTTGGCGGCCTTAAATCCAACAAGCCGTATTTGTCGAAAATCAAAGTCATCAAGTCGTTCCCGAAAAACATTGAACTTGCTTTTGAAATTGCAAACGCGGACGGCAAGCTAAAGGTCCTGCATTATTCGATCAGCAAAATTGAAGGCACACCCGGCTACAAGCCACGTGCAGCAGACCAACGCATCGGCTTCTTCACGACTTCCTACAACGACTTTGGCAAGTACGAAGGCGACGACATTCGCGTTCGCTATGTCAACCGTTGGTTCCTGGAAAAGCGCGATCCCAACCTCAAGATGAGCCCACCAAAGAACCAAATTGTGTTTTACATTGAGCACACCACTCCGGTTCGCTATCGCCGTTGGGTTCGGGAGGGAATTCTCCATTGGAACAAAGCGTTCGAGCAGATCGGGATTGTCAACGCCATCGACGTTCGCCAACAAGACAAACAGACAGGCGAACACATGAACAAGAATCCGGAAGACGTGCGTTACAACTTTGTCCGCTGGCTCAACAACAACGTCAGCACCGCGATCGGCCCCAGCCGAGTCAATCCAACGACCGGCGAAATTCTGGATGCCGACATCGTGTTGACCGACGGTTGGATTCGCACCTTTGAAGACCAATTCGAAAAACTGATGCCCAAACTGGCTATGGAAAGTGCCACGAATGAAACGTTGGCCTGGTATGCCTTGCACCCAAATTGGGACCCGCGGATTCGTCTGGCCAGCCCCGGAAATCGTGAATCGATCCGCCAATCATTGATGGCGATGAATTCCAACTTCGCGGCTGCCTCAAACATGGCAACACGCACTCGAATTTTGGGAGACGAAGCCTTTGATGGTTTGTACAATCGCTCCAGCCAGGTCAACGGAGGTTGCTTTGCTGCCGATGGCCGACAGTTCGATGTGGCGATCATGCGCATGGCCTTGAGCCTTGCCATGATGGACGAAGTGAAAAAGGACGAACCGAAAAAGAGCGACGAACAAATCCTTGACGGAATGCCGGAGTCGTTTATCGGCCCATTGCTCGCCGATCTGGTTTGCCATGAAGTCGGACACACCTTGGGCCTGCGTCACAACTTCAAGTCCAGCAGCATTTACACGCTGGAACAAATGAACAGCGAAGAACTAAAAGGCAAAAAACCATTTGCTGGCTCGGTAATGGACTATTTGCCCGTAAACTTCAATTTCGAATCTGGGAAGATTCAGGGCGACTACACCATGATTGGAGTGGGGCCATACGACATGTGGGCGATTGAGTACGGCTATACGCTGGACGACAAGAACCTGCCAGAAATCTTGAAACGAGTCGCAGAGCCAGAACTGACCTTTGCAACCGACGAAGACACAATGGGCTCCGACCCACTTGCGCGGCGTTACGACTTCAGTAAGAATCCCCTCGACTACGCGAAGAGCCAAGTTAAACTTGCTCGGCACCATCGCGAACGAATTCTCGAAAAGTTCGTGAAAGACGGTGATCCGTGGGAAAAAGCCCGACGTGGTTACCTACTGACCCTTTCGTTACAACTGAAGAGCACAGGCATGATGGCCAATTGGATTGGTGGTGCCCACGTGAATCGCGACAAAAAGGGAGATCCGAATGGCCGCAAACCGATCGAAATCGTTCCTGCTGCGATGCAACGTGACGCTCTAAAATTTGTCATCGAAAACACGTTCAACGACGAGGCGTTCGGGCTGACACCTGACTTGCTGCAACACTTGGTTTCCGACAGCTGGTTCGAAGGCGGATCCTCGATTGGTTCTCTCGACGCTCCCTGGCCAGTCAATGACCAGATCGCCGGCGTACAGTCGACAGCTTTGTCGCAAATCCTGAACCCCACGACGCTGCGCCGCGTGTATGACAATGAGCTGCGATTGCCTGCCGAAACAGACGCGCTGACGTTGAACGAATTGATGACAACCGTTCGTTCCTCCATTTGGTCAGAAATCGAGAAAATGCCGGAAGGCAAGTTCACGGAACGCAAGCCTGCTATCAGCAGTCTGCGCCGAAACCTCCAGGCCGAACATCTCGAGCGTCTCTTTGATTTGGCGGAAACGAAAACCGGAAACGCGGCTTCCAAGCCGATTTCCAATTTGTCTGCACTGACGCTCAACGAGTTGAAGGACTTGCTAGGGAAGGCAAAGGATCGCGATGGCCTCGACGCCTACTCGCGAGCTCATTTGGCTGCGATGCACGATCGAATTTCCAAATGGGTCGAGGGCAAGTACACCCGACAAGTTTCGGGTCAGCCATCGGTAATGTTTTTCACTCAACCTGCGGAAACACCCGTCGAGAACGACAAATAGTTTTCGACAGATTAACCAGATCTAAATAAAAAAGGCTGCTTGAGTTTTGGCTCAGGCAGCCTTTTTTCGTGCAGTTGACTTATGGAAACATGGAATTTGCCCTGGGTCGGTCGCGTGAGGACCGCGCGGCAAATTCAAATCTCGAGTCGCTGCAACTTCGCGGGTATTTTGATGGCTATAGGTTTAATAGGTGAATCGCAAGCCAAAGTTCACGCTGTGCCAGAAGATCGTGTTCGAGTTCTTCAGCTCCCGACCATTCACCAGAAAATCCTGCGAGGGGGCGGTAGCGACGCCATCCAACCAGTTGGCTTCATAGCCCAAATAGGTTGCTACCCGACGTGGAAAGACTTCGAAATACACCCGGCCACCGGTTTGACCGATGAACATCCCGGAACTCTTGTCAATCGAGTCCTGTGTCGAGTCATCGAAATTTGTGTCAGCGAAACGAGTCATTTCCGCTTTGTTGGAAAGCCCCGATGCCTTCACATGTCCTTGAATATAGATATCGCGGGTGATCGGTTGGTTCATTTCGAAACCAATCGTGCCCCCAATGGCACTGTTAGAAACATCTGCCGAATTCAAGCTTGTCAGTAAAACGTCCCCACCAGGCAAGGGAATCGTGCTCTCGGTCGTCAACCGCAGATCTTCGTTTAGTTGAAAGTAGCGTGGACCGATCAAAAAGGTCATGCCCGGATAGATCGCCCGTCGGAAATTGAATTGCACGTCAAAAAATTCCGAATCGTAGCCCACGCCGATCTGGTTTGGGTCAAGCTGCGGATCGATAAACGGCGAAGTCAAATTTGGTCCCAAGGCGACTTCATTCGTTTCCCATTTCGCCATCGATGTGGAGGCCTCCCAATTGAAGCCCAAACGGCTCTTCGAGCCAAAACGAATGTTTGGCCCGAACGCGCTGTTCATATCCGTCAACTGATCGGAAGTGAACAAGACATCGTTGGTTTGGTCATTGGAAATGAGTGCCAGGCCCAACTTGCCGCCGGGGCGGTCGTAAGCGGATGCTCCGGCCTCCATCCAAAAACGTCCCTCATCCGTCGAGGTTGTTGATGGCCATTGAGCATGGGCGGCATTCGCACCTACAAAGGTCAAAACTGCCAAGAAAAATAGTTTGATGGCCCGCACGTCTTATTCCTCCAGACGATCGTCACGCGAGAATTTTCTGCTGCAAGGTTTGATCGGACCATACGACAGAAACAATTAGTACGACCTGCAAGCGCGAAAAGACTTCCCAAGCTTTTCCAAATTAACGGCCCAACGCAAATCTGAGCGGAATAAATCGTACAAATTAAAGAAAAAGCTGACGAATGCGTTCAAGATTTCCTAGCCGGCATACATAGAATTCGGCAACTTTGTCCAAACTTCCGCTTGATGGTTCATTTCATCCCTTCAAACCGGAATGAAAGAAAGGAACTGCGCGCCTGCCCTCCCTAAGACTAAGACACACTCGTTTGCGTGGCAGTCGGCAAGCGGCTTGCGGAAGGATTCGATCCGTTCGCTGCAAGTGTTCCAGGCTTTTTTGCCCGCGTCAATTTCAATGCCCTGGTTGACGAACCAAGCGCGGATGGTGCACTTCATCTTGTTGATGCGGATGTCGAGTGTCTTGCGGTACTTGACGCACCGCGTATCAGAAGCCCGGTGATCGCAAAGGGATGTGGGCCGCTTTTGGGGGCGGGGACCGGCGGATGCCGGTGCGGTTCGGCCTGAACATCGCGCCGCTCGGCGAAAATGGAGGCGCAAATAGAAGTTTGGCACGAATCGAGGTGTAGCTTGAACAGTCTTAGTCCTCGGCTGGGGAAAGCGGAGCATGGCTTAAACGAAATCGACGCTTGCCGTATTCCATGAAGTCCACGGTGCCGGTTTTCTTGAGCCCGGTTCCGGAAATATCAACGATGACTCCGATCCCATAATCCGGATGATCGACCCGCATCCCGATTTTGAAGATCTCGGGATGATATCGTTTTTGAATGGCGGCTTCCTGATCGCGGGCCAATTCTGCGGCGGTGACCAAGCGCGGAAAGGTCGCAGGGCCGGCTTTCAGAAAAGTTGCAGGCTTCTCCTGGACTTGGTCATCATTCACATCGATCGATGGAATGCCGTCGCGTAACCACGGATCCAAGTCCTGTGCCCAAGCGTCTTCGTTACCAAAATCACTGAGTGTGCGAGGTTCAACTACACGCATTTCTGCACGAGGCAGTTCCATCAAAAATCGACTGGCAATACACGGCCAATAACCTCCCTTGCGAAAACGAGATTGGCAGCGACTGAGTTGCAAGCGTTCTTCGGCACGCGTGATACCGACGAACAATAGACGCCGTTCCTCTTCGATTTCGTCATCGTTGGCATTACTGCGTTCATGCGGCAGAATCCCGTCTTCCAGTCCCACAATATAAACGCATTTGAACTCAAGACCCTTGCTGGAGTGGATCGTCAACATGGTCACGAAATCCGAGGTCGATTCCCAAGCATCAGTATCATTCACCAGGGCCGCCTGCTCGAGGAACGTTTCCAAACCTCCGTCGTCGGGATGTTGCCGGTCGAATTCTGCTGCGGCGGCAATCAGTTCATCGACGTTATTAGCCCGCTCATGCCCCTCTTCGGATCCGTCCTCGATCAACCAATCGCGATAACAAGCCAATTCGACGATCTTTTGAAACAATTCGGCCACGGGCCGTTCCCGGTATTCCGCGATTTCGTCGAAAAGTTTTACGAATCTCAGGACCTTGGTTGCCGTAGCTTTCGCGATCGTGGAAATGTCACCTGCTTTCCGGGCTGCTTGCAAAGGGGGCATCTCGGAATCGATTGCAAATCGGCGAATCTTCTCGACGGTTTTATCACCGATCCCGCGTGTGGGAATGTTGATGACGCGTTCAAAAGCAACACTGTCGGCGGGATTGTTAAGCAGATGCGCGTAGGCCAAGACGTCCTTGATTTCGCGACGTTGGTAGAACTCCAAACCCTTGACAACCTGGTACGGGACGCCATGCAATCTCAAATAGTGTTCGAGCGAACGCGACAAGGAATTTGTACGGTAGAAAATCGCGAAGTCAGATGGTCGCCGTTTTCCTGAGCGAACCGCATGGGCGATCTGTTCGGCAATTTCATTCGCCTCTTGTTCGGGATTCATGTAGGCAATCAACGTGACCGGCTCTCCTTCTGGATTTTCGGTCTGCAATTGCTTAGCCTTGCGCTTGACGTTATTGGCAATGAGTTGATCGGCGACTTGCAAGATGGACTTGGTGCTGCGGTAGTTCTGTTCCAACTTGACGACCTTGACGTCTTTGTAATCCCGCTCGAATTCTAAGATGTTGTTTATCGTCGCTCCGCGCCAACCATAAATCGATTGGTCAGGGTCTCCGGTTACCGCCAAATTCGGTCGCAAGGAATTCAGCATTCGAATCAGTCGATACTGTGCGATATTCGTATCTTGATACTCGTCGACCATCATGTAGTCATAACGCTCATCCAGCGACTCGCGCAGTTCCGCGTTTTCGGTCAGCAATTGCCCCGCCAACATCAACAGGTCATCGAAGTCGACGCCGTTGGCCATCTTCAGCAGTTTTTGATACACCGGGTAGACTTGCGAAACGATACGTTGCAAGTAGTTGCCCGGGCGCGGCTCGAAAACATCGGGCATTACGCCCGAACTTTTGAGGTTGCTGATTTCGGACGAGATGTTTTCAACGGAATAATGCCGCAAATCCAGCTCCGACTCGGCAATCGATTGCTTGAACAGTTTTCGCGAATCCCCGGTGTCGTAGATCGTGAAATTTTCCGAAAGCCCAATTTGCGGCGCATAGATTCGTAATAAACGCGAACAAAAGCGATGGAACGTGCCTGTCCAAGCTCGATGTCCGGGTGCCAGGTTTTCCAAACGCGATTTCATCTCGTCCGCTGCTTTGTTGGTAAACGTCAGCGCAACAATGCTGCGTGAGTCGATCCCCGAGGCGATCATGTAGGCGATTCGGTGCGTGATGACGCGAGTCTTCCCGGAGCCAGGACCAGCGAGAATCAACACGGGCCCCTCGATTGTTTCGACGGCGATGCGTTGCGCAGGATTGAGCGGCGCGAGTATCGATTCCAAATCTGGTTCGTCAAACATTTTGCTAGCAGCTTTATGCGGGTGCTTTTCGAGTGGCTGGTCTATGTTATATTTTTGCCGACGTCGAACAAGGACGCCACAATGTAAATTTTTTGGAATCTATTTATTGGGAGGGACCCTGATGGCCCGCACGCGTGTACCGCTCAGTTCTGTCGAAGAAGCTAACCGAAACCTCACCCAAAAACTTGATCTTAGCACTGCGGAAATTGGTTTGACCGTTCGGACGACCAATTGCTTGGAAGATCGCGGAATTTTTACCGTGCGAGACTTGCTGAATACGACCCGCGACGAGTTGCTCAGCATCTCCAATTTTGGCGAAAAGACCTTACAAGAGGTCTACAAGTCGCTGGAGGCGATCGGCTTCACACGTCAGAACACCGAATCGAAACCGCGCTAAGTCGCACATTTTGAAAAACTCATGTGCCTTGCGTCGGCAGTTCGATTGCAAGGCGTTTCTATGCGCTAATGGCGAGTCTATCGTGTCAGGGAGGCCGTTGCGTCCCTCGATTGTACCGCAGTTCGCGAGATTTCGCTTCCGTCGTTCGAGAAGGCCGATAGCCACAGGGTGTGCCTGGCATAGAATGGGAACCACGTGCTTTTGTTTTTGTTCGAAGGAGGAAAATCGGTGCGAATCTGGTCACGGTTTCTGTATGCCGGACAAAAGACCTTTTCCGCATCGAGTCGTGGGCGTTGGGCGGGCTTGGTTGAAATCGGTATCGCTTCTCTGTTGATTCTGGGTGGATTCGTTTTTTTCGTGGCAGTCTTGGCGATTCAATACCTTTTTTCGGACTCGGCTCAGCAAACTTGGGCCTACACGGCTGCACAATTGGCGATTCGAATTTCTTTGGCGGCCCTGGCCTTAGGCATCGGAATCTACCGTTTGTTTGCCGCACTGTTGAAGGTCAACACATCTCAAGAGCGTCGCGTTGCCATGGCGTCGGCGGCCAGCGATATCGAAATTTCCCCGCACATTCAGGGTCACGAAGTTGACACGCCTACGGTCCCCAAACCGATCAAGTTACCCGTCCGCGGTCAAAAATTACGCTTGCGATTGGTTGGCCGCCGCCGCAATTACGGATGGCTGTTTCTCTCAGGCGTGGCAATGCTTACGTCATTGACCATGGCGACACTTTCGACCGCAGAATTCTATTATTCGTTTCGCGAGACGCTCGATTGGTCTGCATTGGCGATTGCGATTTTCTCTTCCGCGATCGGTGTTTGGTCGTCGGTAACCTTTTTTCGACAGGCGTTGCGGTTGGCAGCCTTCGGCCCAACCACGCTTGAGATTTCGGATTTACCGTTAGTTCCTGGGAAAAAATATCGAATTCTGCTCCTCCAACCGGGGAGATTCCGTTTCAAACTGTTGGATGTTTTGTTAATCTGTGAAGAGATCACAACGTTTACCCGCGGCACGGACATGCAAACCGAACGCCGTACCGTGGAAGAACTCCGACTGTTTCGTCAACGCGGCGTCAACGTCACGACGGCGGAACCATTCGAATCTGAATTTGAATTCGAAGTACCCGCCTCTTCCTTTCACAGTTTCGTGTCCAAGAACAACCAAGTACAATGGAAAATCGTAGTTCAGACATTGGCCAAAGGCTGGCCCCAATTCGAACAGACTTTTCCGGTCGTCGTCTGCCCGGTGGGCGTGAACGTGTCGTAGCGCTCAAACGACATCCTGTTCGGGTCAACCTCGCCCAGTTGCAATCGGTGTACCTGTCCCTTGATCACTTGGCGTGTGTTTGTACGGTCGAGCCTTCCGATTGTTCGATCAAAGCCATTGAAACCAGCGTTCTATGGGCCACTGAGGGCAAGGGCGATCAAGACATTGGCGTCCACGTTTTCGAGCGCAGGACTTTCGATGAAAAAGATGCGGCGTCGCGTGAAAAAATTGAGTTTGCGATTGGCACCCAGTTGCCTCGCAGCCCGTTATCTTATCGCGGCCAAATCTTAAAAATCAATTGGCTGGTTTCGCTGCGGATCTTTTTGACTAACGATTCCGAATTCAAGTTTGAATTTCCATTTCGTGTGGTCGGTTCGCCCGAGCATGCGTGATCCCGAGTGAGTACACACGTTGACTTCCATTGAGTTTGCCTACACCAATCCCTTTTCTGTGTCGCGAACGTCCGCTGGAAAGTTGCCGTTTTTAACAAATTCTGCTTTCGTTGACTCGATCTGTGACCGTTTCGCGGGAAACAAGTTTCGCGGAATTATCCGTGGGCCTCATGGTTCTGGAAAAACAACTTTGGCCTTGCGGCTTGCTGACTGTTTTGACAGCACTTTTGGACACGTGACGTTGGTTACCTTTCGAAACTTCGCTGCACCCGAGCGGCTGACGATCGATGTGATAAGTCGCTCAAATTCAGCCGGTTGCGAGCTTTGGATCGTCGACGGTTTGGAAAGGCTCAATCGGCTGCAGCGAGTAGGATTCCTGCGCTTTGTCCGCCAGCGAGGATCTGCAATGATCGCGACCGTCCACGGCAACACGAACTTTGGGCTGCCACTCATCGCAGTCATAAATCCGGATTTCGAGACATTTTCGAAATTAGTTGCCCATTTGCAGGCTGGCTTTCTGTTTTCCTTAACTAGAAAAGAACTTACGGAGGTGTGGAGCAACTCTAACGGAAACTTCCGTCAGGCCTTTTCAGTTCTTTACGATCTCTATGAGCAGCAAACGAACTACAAAAAGCCATCCTGTCACGCCCACTTGCGCTCTTTGATCCATTCCCAGCATTCCTCGATCGCCTCGTCGAGCGGGCGCAGAGAGTAACCCAATTCGTCCATGGCCTTTGCGCTGGAATAGTAATGCTTGAGCTGGCCCATTGCTGCGGCCTGCGAATTCAGGTTCGTTTCATTGCGTAAGACGATTGCCTTGAGGTCACCAGCGAGGCCACCCGCCCGCGCCACCCAATTTGGCAGCCGAAATCGAGGCGCTCGACACCCAATTCTTTTGGCCATCTTTTGCCACAACTCTAAATAGCTCACATTGTGGCCACCCAAAATGTAATACTCTCCCGAACGCGCTCTGGTCATTGCCGAAACGATGCCTTGAGCAACATCTCGCACATCCGCGACGGACGCACCGCCGGCGGGCGCAAACGGTGGCTTGATTTTCGCGACCGAGATCATCATCTCTGCCGACGACGGCTTCCAATCGAATCTCCCCAGCATAAATCCCGGATGAACGACAGTGCCATCGAGGCCGCGAGCCATTTCGCTGGCAAACGCCTTCTCGCCTTCCTTTTTCGTAACGACGTAGGTCGCCGGGGGCTTCGGTGGCTCGCAATCATGTTCCACACGAGGCGAGCCGTCTATCGAATAGCCCAGCGTATCGACAGTGCTCACATACACCATCCGGCGGGATCTGGCTCGACAGATCGAGGCAAGATTGGCAGTGCTCAAGACGTTTGATACCCGCGATTCCGCCAATTTCGTGCGGCCAATTTGAATTTGGGCAGCACAATGAATGAGCAAATCAAAATCTGTCGGAAACAATTCCTGTAACTGTGGGGCCGCCAAATCACATGGCAGCAATTGCAAGGACATTCCCGCCAACGATTCAGGCAATTGAGTTTGTCGCACAAGACACGTAACGCGATGGCCGCCCTGCAGCAGAAGCCGCAACACATTGTTGCCCAAGAAACCAGTTGCCCCCGTTAAAATGATGTGCATAGATTTTCTGAAGGGCTGCAATATTGGGTTGCCGATGGAAACCACCTACGGGACTTGAGTCTGAAATATGGTAGAGACTCATTGACAATTTTTCGTCAAACACGACGATTAACACTGCCGGTTTCGCCAAAACGACTTTATGGGGTCGATGGCAGCGTTTAGTGTCGAAGCTCTCATTGTAAGGAACCGAACTGCCGCCTCCAACTCCAAGTCTGTGTTTGGGGTTTTGCAACATCGCTGGCGAGCCTTTTCATAACATCGGGATCTGCTCCTACGGAATCTTGAAGGAAATCTGAATCGATGAGCTCTATCGAGATCATTCCTGTTACTACCAAGCGCCTCCAAAGGGAATTTATTAACTTCGCTTGGGTTCATTATTCCGGTGATCCAAATTGGGTCCCACCTTTGATCATGAACCAACAGGAGCTTTTGAATTTCCGACGACATCCCTTTTATGACAACGCCGAGATTCAATCTTTTTTGGCGAAAAAAGACGGGAAAATCGTGGGACGCATCGCGGCAATCGTCGACCATGCCCACAATCGTCAACACCAGGAAAAACGCGGGATGTTCGGCTTCTTCGAATCGACGGACGACCAAACCGTTGCGAACACATTATTGAAGACTGTCAGACAGTGGCACGCGGAAAGAGGCAATTTGGTTCTTCGCGGACCCCTCAATCCAGCGATGAACTATGAATGTGGTTTGCTGGTCGATGGCTTCAATAGTCCTCCGATGTTCATGATGAGCTACAACAAACTCTTTTACGGAAAATTGTTGGAGGATTTTGGCTTTCGAAAGGCCCAGGATCTGTATGCCTTCTGGGGACATTCGGACATGCTGACCACGATTGACCCGAAAGTTGATCGGATTGCGGAGCAGGCGCAAGAACGCCTCGGCCTGACGACACGTGAAGTCGACAAAGCCAATTTCAGGACCGACCTTGAGAATTTCGTCAGGATCTATAACGAAGCGTTACCTGGGACCTGGGGCTTCGTACCGTTGACGGAAAAAGAAATAAAATTTATTGGACACGGGCTGAAATACTTGATTGTTCCCTCGTTGACCCGCTTGGCGGAAAAGGACGGAAAGGCCGTTGGTTGCGTCTTTGGCATGCTGGATTACAACCCAATTATTAAACAAATCAATGGACGACTTTTCCCATTTGGCTTCTTGAAGATTCTCTTCGGGCGGAAAAGAATCAAGGCGGTTCGGATGATCAGCACGAATGTACTGCCCGAGTATCAACGCTGGGGAGTCGGCTTGATTCTCATGAAAAACGTCGCTCCCAAAATACTTGAATGGGGAATCGAAGAAGCCGAATTCAGTTGGGTGTTGGAATCGAATCATTTATCGCGTGGGACATTAGAGCGCGGAGGCGCGAAATTGACGAAGACCTATCGAATTTACGATTACGAGCCGTCATAATTGGGAGCTGGTCGCGCTTCGGACAACACACGGCACGCCTGATTCGATAAGCGTAAAACTGTAAAACGAGCCGTCTTCGGCAACTGTCCTCCAGAATAAATGTAATGCCGAACGAGCCAAGAATTTTCGTGACCGGAATGGGGGTGGTTTCGCCGATTGGAATTGGCCTCGCCGATTTCTGGAATTCCTTGGTCGCAGGAAATTCGGGGATCTCGCTCGACCCACGATTGGCTGATCTCGATGTGCCGTGGAAAATCTCAGCTCGCGTCGATGAGTTCGACGGCAAAAAATTTGTGAAACCGCGGAAGGCCCTGAAAGTCATGTGCCGCGAAATTCAATTTGGTTACGTTGCGGCGACTAGTGCTTTGGAGCAGGCTTCTGGTCGCCAGCTGCCCGAACATTGTTTCGAGCCCGACCGTCTAGCATGTGTTTTTGGTGCCGAGACGTTTCAAGGCGAACCAGAAGAATTGATCCCGGCCATCCAAGCAACACATGCCGCCAATCCCCAGAATTTTTCCAAATGGGGAACCATCGCCATGGCGCAAATACAGCCGCTGTGGATGCTCAAATATCTTCCCAACATGGCGGCATCGCACATCTCGATCGCGGTCGATGCGCGGGGACCTAACAACACGATTTGCCAAGGCGATGTTTCCAGCGCACTCGCCGTCATTGAGGGGGCGGACGTTCTGCGCCGAGGGTGGGCCGACTGTGCCATCGTCGGCGGCACAAGTTCGCGAGTTTCTCCTGTGGGTATGATCTATCGCGGCGCTAACAACTTGGTTACCGAATACGAATCCCCGAACGAAGCTCTACAGCCCTTCGGCATGCCCCCCCGTGGAACAGTTCATGGTGAGGGAGCAGCCAGCCTGATACTTGAAACGGAAGAATCCGTGAATGCTCGTGGCGCAATTCCTGTGTTCGAACTTGCGGGATGGTGTCGCGGATTCGCTAAGTTTAGTTCAAGGGAATTCCCCGACGCGATCGTCAAGATTTGCCTCGACGCCTTGCAGCAAGCTAATGTTGCCGTCGGCGAGCTAGGCCATATAAATGCCCATGGATCCGGCAACCCCCAAGAGGACCTCTTCGAGGCCGCCGCATTGGCAGAAATTGCTCGCAATATTCCCGTGGTTGCCTTCAAAAGAAATTTTGGCCAAACCGGTCCCGGTGCATCGGCTCTAGAGATCGTCGCCTCGGTCTTGGCACTCGAACATGGTCGCTTGCCGGTTTCAACTAGCTTGGAACCAGAAGAAATTCTTTTGCAAATTCCCCTCAACCGTTCGAGTCAAACAAGCGCCGGCAATTCATTCCTGAAGATCGCCTTCGCTGCTACTGGACAAATTGCAGCATTTGTTTTTCGCTCAACTCGCTCAAAGTTGTAGACTGACCATTGAAAAACTGGTCGACTGACCAATACGTAAGTGCGAATCCCCAAAGGGGTCTTGCCCTGTTAGCCTTTCCCAGGCTCTGACCCATTTTGGGGATAGGTTCCTATTTTGACTTCATTCAAATCAAGCCTTCAAACAACCGTGAACCAATTCGCACCATTGTTGCTCCCGCTGAAATAGCCAAATCGAAATCGTGGCTCATTCCCATGGACAACTCGTTAAGCGGATCCTTCACCGTCGCCATAGGCAAAAATTCATACGCCAGATTGGCCAGCGTATCAAATTGCTGTCGCGTCTCCTCTCGGTTCGATTCGAGACCGGCCATACCCATGAAGCCGCAAAGACGTATTTTCGGCATCGTTAGCGCCGCTTTCACCACCTCGTTTACTTCCGACGGCGACAAGCCATCCTTGGTTGCCTCGCCGGAAATGTTGACTTCCAGCAGAATCGCGCATTCTCGTTGGTCAACCGCCGCACTGGAATTCAGCGCCTCCAACAATCGCAAACTATCGACCGAGTGGATCAATGTTGTATG
>WBZS01000731.1_pt1 | contig 34664 bp, 26 predicted proteins | sample 5204201 | NCBI WGS metagenome assembly WBZS01 (sample SAMN12344357, study PRJNA552823) | activated sludge metagenome | biome: Activated sludge suspended growth; feature: Nitrification reactor; material: Wastewater; isolation source: activated sludge from nitrification reactor of wastewater...
ACGAACTCACCGATGCGAACGAAATCCGTTTGACCTTCAACGCCAGCACCGACAAAGCGACGCCGGTCAATCTCACCAACCACAGCTACTTCAATCTCGCGGGTGCAGGTGCGGCGACGGTTCTGGATCACCTTCTTCAGGTCAACGCCGACAAATATACGCCGAACGATGACACGCTGATTCCGCTCGGCAAGATCGAACCGGTGGCGGGCACGTTGGTGGACTTCCGCGAGCCTACCAAATTGAAAGAAAGGGTCGAGGAACTTGCGAAGACCGCATCGCTCGGCATCGACCACAATTTCGTGCTTCGAAAGGGTGAGGCCAAACTTGTCGACGCCGGCACGGTTCGCCACCCGGGGTCGGGCCGAATTATTCGCGTCCAGACCACGCAACCGGCGCTGCAGGTTTACACGGGCAATTTTTTGAAGGGGCAGAAGGGACGCGATGGCAAGGTATATCCGAAGCAAAGCGCCATCTGCTTGGAGACTCAACACTTTCCCGACAGCGTGAATCAGCCGAGCTTCCCCAACACGATCCTTCGCCGCGGTGAAACGTACCACCACGTCTGCGTCTATCGATTCGATGTGGAGCGTTAACGAAGGGTAACCTTTATTAGAGTTCCGGCTTTCGCTGGTCTTGCTTTCCGGAAGGCGGAACTCCATCTTCAGCGTCAGGTGGACTGGTGCGTTGTCCAGACTGAAACTTGGCGTTCCCGCTGCGACCGTTCGCCGGACGCGCAAACGACGGAATCGTCCTGGGGTCGGGTCGGCACGACGTTCTCGCATGGTGTCGCCGTCGCTCGCGCGTCCGGCTAACGGTTGCCACGGGAACCCCAGAATTTAGTCTGGACAACGCACTAGATTGTAACTTGCACGGATTCGGTGTCCGCAGCGTGGCGGAGCGAGGAATCAATCGCCAATCGGAGCGCGTCGTTGGCACCTTTTTCCCGAATCGCGCGCACTCGATCTCGGACGCGTAACAATGCTTCCACGGCTCGGGGATCCCATTGCGTCGCGGCGCCGGCCCGGAGCTGTTCTTCGGCAACCTCGAACGTCATGGCCGCTCGATGGGGCCGATGGCTCGTCATCGCGTCGTACCCGTCCGCGACGGCCAAGATCCGCGCCAACAACGGAATATCCTCACCCTTCCTCCGCTCAGGATACCCGCCCCCATCCCACCGTTCATGATGGTGAAGGATCGCCTCCATCATTTGCCGAAGGGATCGAAGGTCGGCCAAAATCTCATATCCCAAGACGGCATGTTGACGAATGTGATCCATTTCTTCGTTCGTCAATCCACCAGCTTTTCGGGAAACGCCCTCGCGGATCGCAAGGTTACCCACGTCGTGAAGCAGGCCAGCGAGGTAAAGGTCGTTGAGGTCCTTGGCGTCTAACGATAGCTCGCGACCTATCTCGAGCGCGACCCGCGCGACACGCTCGCTGTGTCCGAACGCATAGGGATCGCGGGCGTCGATCGCGGCGGTGAGCGAACGCGTGACCCCCAGCACGAGGTCCCGTTGTTCCTGAAACCGTTTGTGGTTCTTGAACGTCGATTCCAGTAGAGCGACGAACGGGGTCAGAAGCGCGGCGTCGCTGCGCCGGAAGCCGGCTGAATTTTGTTTGTTGATGGCGATCACCCAGCCAAGCAAACCCTGGTCATGGACGGGAAGCGCCATCAGATTCGCAATTCCCGGGAAGCGATTGGATTCCGGAACCTGCTTGAAATCGCCATGGAATCGCGGTTTCGTGTCCGCCGTTCCTTCAACCTTTCCAAGATAGGAGCAGAGCCAGCCTGCGTCTTGCTCATCGAAGGAACACGTGCCGATCGCAACCATACGATCCACATAAAGTGGCACCCAGACCAAGCTCTCACAGAGCAGGTGAGCTTGTGCGGCTTCGAGAAGGTAACGAACGTTCCTTTCGAACGAAGCATTAACACGGAGCTTCCTCGCCACCGCATCCAGGCTCAGGAGCGTTTCCCACGGCAAGATGTTGGCGGTCGACGGTTGCGGAATCGGCGTCCGTTCATTTCGCGACGAAATACTGACCAGATCCGAAAGGCGAAGCTTTTCGCGAAAGGCAAATACCCATTTTTCGATCAGAGTTTGCTCTCGCTGGATCTCGGCGGAGCTGCGCGCGGGGCTTGGAAAATGGCCAGCCGCAACCAGGATTGGGCTGCCACCGTTATAGCACATGAACGCGACGAGAAAACCTCGCGCTTGGGCAAACACGTAGCCTCGCGAATCATCTTTGACTTGCTTCAAAACCATCGGCTCTAAATTTCGAGGCGGAGGCAAGATCTTCGAATCGTTGGGAACCGAAAGTAATTCGATCTCCGGTTCGCGTACCTGGATCCCCGTGTCGACGTCGTAAAACCGGAAGGGAACGCCAAATTCATCCTTGAGCAGGATGGCCAAATAACGTGCCTGGTCCGACAACATCCGATGGTGTCGTTCCGAAGCGTTCCAGTCCTGGGTTTTGTGCATTTCCATGATTTACCAGGCCGTTTCCAAACCTACGCTCGTCGCTTGACGTTCGATTTCGTTCAACACTTTTTACGCTCCCGTTTTGGCGTTTGCTTCGAACCTTTTGAACTCGGGACGATTGCGGATCGCGTTGAGGTCCGTGTCCGTCTCCACGAGGTCACGCCCATAACCCTTCTGAATCGCTTGATCCAACCAATCGAGGGCGCGATCCGCGAACCACTCCGCCCAGGCTGAATCCGTACAAAATTGAGCATTCAATGCGTAAACGCAGGCGGCGGAGTAAAGGGTGGCTCCCGAGGGATCCATTTTGGCGCACCAATCGATATCCTCCCGAGAGGATTTCCAATTTCCTTGATGGGCCAAAACATTCGCGCGCGCACGTCTCGCTTCGAGAAACGCAGGATCCGCTTCGAGGGCTCGGGCGAAAAATCGGGCCGCCTCCGCGCTGAAACGGTTTCGCCGAGTTTCCAGCATGCCGAGGCCGTACAACGCCTTGGCGTTTTTTTCATCCTTCCGCAAAACGCGGTGAAACGTGGCCTGCGCACGTTCGGGATCGCGTTGATGAACCGCGAATGCGAAGGCAAGCAAGTAGTGAGCGTTCTCGGGATCGATGGCCCATGCTTGTTCGAAAGCGTGGTCCGCTTCCGTAGTTTGGCCAAGCTGTTCATGGGCTAATCCGAGACTCGCAAATAAGTGAACCGAGGGAGTGCCCAGATCGCGGACGCGGCGAAAGTCCGAGATCGCATCGATTGCTTTGCCCTGTGCGAGAAAGGCCAATCCGCGATTCAGAAGGATCGGAATCGAATTCGCGTCGCGCGCCAATGCTTGACCATAATCGGAGATGGCAGCCGAGCGTTCACCCATGGTTTCGAGCATTCGGCCCCGATTGAACCAACCCCAGGAAAACTCGGGCCACAACGCGACACAGGCGCTGTAGTCGCCATGCGCCAGCGCGAATTTCTGCTGCTCCTCTCGGCAGATCCCTCGCAGCAGAAACGCCCAAAAATCCTTTGGGTTTTCAACGACCGCTTTGTCGAGTTCGGTTTCCGCTTCGCTGTATCGACCTAGATGCGCGAGCCGATTCGCTTGCCAATACGCCTCCCCAATTGAGTTGGCCTCGGCGGTTTCGGCGAGTTTCGACCATCGTTTTGCCTCGGCCGTTTCACCGAGCGCGAGGTTCCAGTCCGCCTTCAATTCGAGGATGGATCGCGAGGGCGGGGATTGTTGGATCTGGTCCGCCAAGTTCAGCAGACGCAAGCCCTCGAGAAAGGCAGCCCGGTTGGTGCCCGATCTCACTTTCGCCTGGGCCAGCAAACGCAACATCTCGCCCATTTGCCTCTGTATCGTCGTGCGTTCGACATCCGTCATCCCACGGAAAACGGGTCGAACCTGAGAGGAGGACAGATCGTTGACGCCGAAAATCGCGAGCCCTTCCGTGCACGAAGCAATACCTTCCGGGAGAAGGTTTTTTAGATCCGCGCTCACGTTGAGAAAGCACAGTGTCTTCTGATAGGCTCGATCGAAACGCGAATGCTGGTCACGCAGCTCGGCTGCGTGGGCCTTTTCCAGCTGAAGTTGGGACTCACGCACGACCAGCGCTAACGCGCACATCAAGAGAAGCGAGCCGACGGTCGCCATCGTAATACTTAGCGAACGTCGATTTCGCGCTACCCACCGCATCGCGACATCGCGCCAACAAAGTTCCGGCGCATGGAGAAGTGTTTTTTGGTTGAGGAATCTCGTCAGATCCTCAGCCAGCTGGGAACCACGTTGGTAACGATGTTCGGGGTTGGGACGCAGGCACTTCGCCAAGATGCTTTCAAGCGCCCATGGAATACTCGGGCGAAGCTTCTTGGCCGAAGGAATCATTTGGTTCCGTTCGATCGCGAGTGCCTCGAGCTTGCGAGGCACGATCGTCCGGGTCGTATCGCTTTCGAACGGTTCGCGTCCCGTCAACATCTCGAAGAGCACCAGACCGAGACTGTAAATGTCGGCTCGATGATCCACCTTTTGGACCAGGGCGACGTCACGCGTCGCCAACGCACGAAGGTGTTCCGGCGCCATGTACGTGATGGTCCCGCCCAACCCCGTCGGCGTCTTGCCCGTGAGAAAACCCACGTTGTCGGCCAAGTTGAAGTCGAGGAGCATCGGTTGCCCATCGCCCGCCAAAAGAATGTTCGCGGGCTTGATATCGCGGTGGCAGATACCTCGCTCGTGGGCGTGATGAAGCCCTTCTGCCAAACGTGCGATGATCCAAGCACACGATTGATCGTAAGAAGCCGAGGCGAGCCATTTTCGAGACGGCGCATCCTGCTTGTCGCGTTGGGTTCGGTCGGCCGGATTTTGGTCCGTCGGGATTCGATGACAAGCGTGGAGGGCCCGATTCCACTCGTTGCCGAGTTTGGGCCGCCGTCCGCCCTGCCAAATCCACGCGTGTAACGTCGCTAAACTCTCGCCGCCGAAATAAGGCATGCACACCGCGCGCAAACCGGACGCTTGGTCTTCCTGAACGGAAAAAATCGGCACGATGTGCGTGTGCTGCATCTGCGCTAGTGTCTTTGGCTCATCACCCTCGATTGCCGACACCTTGACCACGACCGCTCGATCCGCCAACTTGGTATCTTCGGCCAAGAACACCTTCGCAAAGGATCCGCTACCCAACTCATGCAGGAGTTGAAATCCGAAAAGCGATTCCCCCGCGTCGGGCAGCCGAAGGATTCCTTTTTCATTCGCGGTATTCCACGATTCCCCATCGACCGAAGCCATCAGGGCTCGTCTCGACGCGAGTCTGCGCACGGAGGGTGCGACGTTCGGAAACCGCTTTTCACAAACTTCGAGGTACTCGTCGAGCGTTTCGAAACTTTCGGAAGCGCGGGCGCGGCGTTGGCAGAAGTCTTCGAAGAGGACGCTTGCTGCGTCAGGATCGCGGCTCGGTTCCGTGGGCCAACGGCATAACAGGTCTTCGGGTTCGACAGATCGGCCGGTGTTCCACCCTTCGCGAATTTCCGCCAACAGGCTGCGTTTCATCGATCGCGCCGTTTCGAAATCCACGGGAGCCGTCGATTCGTGTTCTGCCGGGAGCTCAGGGTGGGGCGCGTTAGGCATGTTCGAACGTTTGGTTGAGAATTTCGCGGGGAAGCAGGCTTAGGCTCATCGAGCAAGCCTAGCTCAAAAACTAGCGCGCGCAAAACCCGAGGTAAGGTTTCCGTGCTGGTTTTTCCAAATCGCGCGAAGTTTCCGAAAATACCGACTCCTCCTCCATTCATGAGCTAAGCTTGCGCACACCGAATCCGTGGACTGCCTTCGCCCGAAAAAAAAGAGTCGATTCATGATTCGCACCACGAGCTCTCGCCGGCTGCTGACGCATCGTCGGGGAACCTTCAAGCCGCTTCCCGAGTCCCTGGAAAACCGCACGGTTCCATCCACCGTCCCGACCTGGGCGGATCTCGAACCGAATGACTCAGCCGGGCGCGCTGGAATGATTGATCCGGCGTTTACCCGAATTTCCGGGAGGATCGGAGAAGGCGAATCGGCGTCAGCTGATGTCGATTGGTACCGGTTCGAATTACTCGTTGCGTCGCGGGCGCGCTTCAAATTGAACGGAATCGCGGGATTTCATGGCACCCTGTCGATCTTTCAGCGCGACCCTGTTCGAGATCCCTTGCAAAATGCTGCCATGAATGGGCTTCGCGAAATTTGGCAATCCAAGTCGTCTACCGGTTCGGAAGTGTCGTTCACGCAGGGTCTTTCCTCGGGCGAATACTTTGTTGCCGTCTCTGGTCTTGGCAACGACACCTTCCACCCGCTCCTGGCTAACTCCGGAATGAATGGAGACGGTGGAACCTACACGCTTCAGGTCGGAACAACTCCGATCGCAGTGAGTACTTTACCGAGGCTGCTTTCCTCGGACCCAAAGGACGGATCCCACCTCACAAGTAGTCCCCTTGCCGTTTCGTTACGGTTCGACCGAAACCTGCCTCAAAACCATTCGGTCCACCTTCTCCGCCCAAACGGATCGGAAATCGATTTGGCGTGGTCGCAGTTTCGGCGAACCACGAACGAGCTCCAACTTGTGCCGTCGCGAGCACTTCCACCTGGCAAGTACCAGGTGCGCGTGCAGGCTGGGGCAACCCAACTGGCGGAAATGGAGTTTCGCGTGACGGGTCATGAAGGAAGTGCGGACCCCCAACGCCAAAATGACACGGCGAAGGGTGCGATCAACTTGGGTAGGATTTCGACACGCGACGTGGTTCAACGGCTTGGATGGATCGGCGACAGCCTACACGCCAGCGCCCGCGCGAACGACGTGGACCTTTATCGATTCGAGATTCAAGGCAACGGGCGCTTCGGTTTGGTTGCCGAGGTGTTCGCGAGTCGAATCGGCTCGAACCTGGATGGAGCCGTCTCGCTATTTCGGCAGAACGAGGACGGATCGTTGGACGTCGTGGACGGCGACTACGATGGCTCCAACCCCGCCCTGTCCGATCCGATCGATGGCAAGGCTCGACCCGTGCTGCGGAGCGATCCGTTCCTCAATGTGGGTCTGGAAGCTGGTGTTTACTTCCTGGCGGTCTCTTCCGGCTCGAACGCTCCGGTTCCACGCTTCCAACAAGTTCCAGGGGAAGACGGTATCTTCGATCCCAACAAGCCAAATTCCGGAACACGCGGAAATTCCGTAGGAGAATATACGCTACAGATGCGTTTGTATGCCGACAACGTCGCGCCACGATTGGTCCAATCGACACCGTCTCCGAATGGGGTAGTCTCGGGTTCTCCCACCGAATTGTCGCTCTCCTTTTCGGAACCGCTGAAATGGCTCCACGCGCTTCAGTCCGCGGACCAGGGCCCGGCGACGTCCCAACCGATCTGGATTTCCTCGGAAGACAGCCTTTCGAAGGTCGTGGTTCCCATCCTGAAAAACATCACCAGCGATGGGAAATCAGGAACATGGATCTTTCCCGAGGCACTTCGAAGTGGAACCTATGAAATCCACATCAACGCTCGCTCTGGATTGACCGATTTTGCTGGCTTCGCGCTGGCCGGGACGGACCCTGCCTCAGGAGATTTTTCGATCCCGTTTCAAGTTACCAACGGACGTATTCCGTTTATCGGACCCCGAAAGGTGAAAGTTGATGGTGAATCCGAGAAGGTCGATTTAGGTGTGATCTTTCCCACGGATGCCAATCAGGGCATCGATTTCGTCCGCCTCGAGCAATCGGCCCCTGCGGCCGTGACAGACGAATTTTCGTTCCAATTGCTCGAAAAAACCGCATTTCAGATTTCGCTTTTGCCCACCGCTGGGAGCGGCTCTCCAATCCTCAAGTTCGCGGATGCCGACGGAAATGTGTTTCCCTTGCACGGCGTGATCGATTCGCCCAAGCTGCTTTTCCTGAACCAAGGAGCGTATCGTCTGCTGGTGGAATCCGATCGTGGAGCAGCCGCGTTCGGGTATCAGTTTTGGATGCGGCGAACGATGAGGAACGAAGTACCGCAGGCGCTTTCATTTGGTGCTTCGCCCGCAACTCGGCTAAGGTTCCAATCGACGCCTTTGCCCAATTCGCCCTTACCGCCGAGCGAAGCCAATCCACGAATTCGTCCCGTGGTCCATCCAAACACACCGCCCGCTGGTTTGCCGACTACCGCCGTGGCACCGCCCCAAAATCCGGCCGTGCCGGGATCTGCGAGTTTCCCTGTCGGATTGTTCACAGCGATGATGCAGGGACCGGCGGGTCGACCGTCGACCTGGACGGGAGACGTGAATACGTCTCCATTCGATCGCGTCTTCGCTCGCGCCACGCCACCTTCGTCCGCCACCCCCACGACCGCGGACGCGGGAACGATTCGGACCGCGGAATCCTATGACCCGATGTCAGGAGTCCGAGGAAATCTGCACTCGGAAGTGTTGCGTGTCTTGTTCGCGGACGACGACACCGAACCAGATTCGAACCTCATGGAAGACGACCTAGAAAGCTCCGATGACAGTCCTTCGGACGAGCCATCCGATGCAAGCAAAACGTCCATGACTTTCACACCGGTCAAAGACGACGAAGTCGAAACACCAACGGAAGATGTTGGTGGAGACGCTCGTCCCCTTCAACCCGCCAACGCTTCCTCGGATTCGACCGTATGCCTGGCGTACGCTGGAGCGTTGCTCGTGGGGGTCGTGCGTTCCACGAAGAACGAGAAACGCCGGGGAATTGGCCGACGGCGTCCTGATTAACGCCCGTCACCAAAATCCGCCCCGGGGAAAACGTGTTGACGAACGATGCCTTGGGGAGTGAAACTTTGGTAGGGACGTTAGACGACCACTGGATTAAGGCACGGAGCCCTGGCCATGAATGGCAAGTTCTCGCTGACGCGCGATGCCGCACGCGATCTTGATCGCCGTGCCCTTGAAAATCATCAGATACCTCCACACGTCCTGATGGAGAACGCGGGCCGAGGCGCCGCTTCTGTGCTTATCGCATTGGGAATTTCCGGCCCCGTCACCGTGCTGTGTGGAAAAGGAAACAACGGCGGCGATGGCTTGGTACTCGCCCGCCATCTGCTTTTACAGGGTTATTCCCCGACCACCGTCACGTTCGACCCTCCCGACCAGTTTTCGCCAGACACACAATTCCAGTGGAAGATCAACCTATCTCTTCCCCTGGACTTCATCTTGATGCACAAGAATGTATTTAATAAAAATTTACTAAGCACGATTCTTAATCGTTCGGAATGGATCGTGGATGGTCTGTTTGGTACGGGTTTACGCGGATCGGTTCGCACGCCGTTCGACGAAATCATTGACGCAATCAATGGCTCCCACGCGAACGTACTTTCGCTCGATATTCCCAGTGGGCTCGACGCGGACACAGGCGTGGCGACGGGGCCGACCGTTCGCGCCCATCACACGGTAACCTTCGCCGCACTGAAGCAGGGCTTCCTCGTGGAGGCGAGCCGAGCATGGCGGGGACGGGTACACGTCGCCGACATCGGCTTACCCGTTTGGGTGTAACCAGTATTCATTCTTCCCCTTTTCTTCGCGTCTTCGCGTGAGCTTCATTGAACTCCGACCCCAGAGACTTCGGCTACACTCGCCCTACTTGCCCCCAAAAGGTTCGGATTGAGATGGTTCCAACGGAATCTTATAATCCACGAAATGGGCACCCCGTCGTTGGATTCGTGTCATGATCGAATTTTCCGTGCGGCCAAATGTCGCTGACATGCTCTTTCAGGTTTTTGGCCGCGCCGTGCATCCGGAGCATTTTGAAATCCTCGCCTCCAGGACGGTGGATCACCAGGGGTACGGCGTTCGCGTCTGGATCACGCGGACTGGACACGTTATCTGTTGGCGGAAGGGTGACCTCGTTCTCACGGAGACCGTGCACGCCGACGGTACCCTCCAGCTTCAACAGCGTTTGGCACATGCTCGGATTCGCAATGAGCATCGCTTGCGGGTTCCGCTTCGTCCCACGCTCATTTACCAGAGTTGTTTTCAGGTCGAAACGCTATCTCCCGAGGTTTTTCAGGACGTTCATGAGGAAATCGCCGCGGACGGCTGCCGACGCGGAATGATCCACCATTTGGCTCCGCACCAGCGTATAGCATTATCCCCGATCGGCTTTTTGAACATGGAAGCAAAGCCTGGTTGCCTCTTCTTCTCGTCCTTTCACACGTTCCCCGAAGAAAATACCGTTCTCAAGACCCAATCTCTGCTTGAACTCGGATCCTGACCGTTTCTGGAGCCGCAATTGGAATACGTTGGGTGTAAGTAGGATCCACGGCCGGTTCACACCGGCCGCTCGCCGTTTTGATAGGTTGGTTTTGTCCGAAGGGCGAATTCCGCAATTGGTTCTTGCATTCTGGGCGACCTTCCTTTAAACTATATTCCGAAGGTAAAAAAACGTGACCAAACCGTTCGAACTACTATTGGCATTACTAACTCTTAACCTCCTTGCGGAGGGTTCGTCCTAGGTACGTCACGGCTCGGCAACTGACTTGTGTTGAAGCAAACGTTACCCTGGGACAACCTCCCAGGGTTTTTTTGTTGAAGGATCGTCTTGATGCCAGCCAGGAAATATCCTGACCGAGGCACGGTCGATCAAGGCACGCTGCGAAAGTAGCTCCTGTGTTTCGAGGTATTCCATGGACTCGTTGAAGGTCGGCGACTCTGAGATTCGTACCCCGTCCGGTCAACCCGGCAACGGCAATCGACTCATCATCTTCGATACCACGCTCCGCGACGGCGAGCAATCTCCGGGTGCCAGCATGCACCTTTCGGAAAAGCTCGAGATCGCGCACGCTCTTCACGAACTTGGCGTCGATATCATCGAAGCAGGATTTCCGATCGCCTCGCCGGGCGACTACGAAGCAGTCCAATCCATCGCGCGTCAGGTGCAGGGGCCAACGATCTGTGGCTTGGCACGATGCAACAACGCCGATATCGATCGAGCGTGGGAAGCACTCCGTGAATGCCCGAAACCGCGCATTCACGTGTTCTTGGCCACCAGCGCCATTCATCGTGAATTCAAACTGCACATGGCGAAAGAAGAAATCATCCGCCGAGCGGTTGCCGGGGTGGAACGTGCGAAAAGCTATGTCCAGGATGTTGAATTCTCGCCGGAGGACGCGGCCCGGACCGAGTTGGATTTCTTGGCGGAAGTCGTGGAAAAAGCCATCGAAGCAGGGGCCACGACCATCAACATCCCCGACACGGTCGGTTTCGCCGTGCCCGAGCAATACGCAGCCGCCATCCGCCATCTGAAGAAAACGGTGCGAGGCATCGACAATATCGTTTTGAGTGTTCATTGCCATAACGATCTCGGCTTGGCCGTCGCCAACAGATTGGCGGCTCTGAAAGAAGGCGCCCGCCAGGTCGAGTGCACCATCAACGGACTTGGCGAACGTGCTGGCAATTGCGCGCTCGAAGAAATCGTGATGGCGGTCCGCACACGCGGCGACTATTTCGGGCTTTCTACCACCGTCAATACCCGCAGGCTGTGCCCGACGAGCCGACTCGTCTCCCGCATCACCGGCCTCGTCGTGCAACGAAACAAAGCCATCGTGGGGCAAAACGCGTTCGCACACGAATCCGGCATCCACCAGGACGGCATGCTCAAACATGCGCAAACGTATGAAATCATGCGGCCAGAAGATGTCGGCGTGCAAAAAACCGAACTCGTTCTTGGCAAACACAGTGGAAGGCACGCGCTCCGTCAGCGTATTCGTGAACTTGGATACCACCTCGATGATACGCAGTTGAACAAAGTGTTCGACGAGTTCAAAAAGTTGGCGGACCGCAAGAAGACGATCTACGACGCAGACATCGAAGCGTTGGCCGAGGCAGCGATCAACGTGGGTCCCGCGGTTTGGACGCTCGAAGCGGTTACGTGCAACGGAGGGTCCGGCACCGTGCCATCGGCCGCCGTGGTGCTTTGGCACCTGGACGGTACGCTGCACCGCGATGCCAGCACGGGCGACGGCCCCATCGATGCCGTCTTCAAAACGATCGAACGCATCACCAACGTCTACGTGAAGCTTCGGCAGTTCACGGTTCGCAGCGTCACGGAGGATGAAGACGCGCAAGGGGAAGCTCAGATCGAAGCCGAGCACAACGGCCGAGCACTTCGCGGCCGGGCGGTTTCCACGGACATCATCGAAGCTTCCGCGCATGCGTTCATTCAGGTGATCAATCGAGCGCTTTTGCGTGAACAACTCAAGATGAACCCGCAAACGGAAGCCATGAGCGCCACGTAACGCTCGCCTCAATCAAGCCGAGCGGCGAAAGCCGGCGGGTTATAGAACCCATTTTTTGTTTTGTAACCCGGCGGCTTTCGCCGCTCGGCTTGGTGGGATTTCTTTTCGCGGATTCTCGAAAAATCACCAATTTGCGGAAGTAGGTCCAGTCTTTGCAGTGCTAAAATGGATTGACACGATTTCGCGTGCATGTCACTGTGTAGGGCGCGCGAAAGTGATCAATCGGCGACTTTCGGTTATCGTGGGCGGAAACACGTCTCAGCGGTGGCCCAAGAAGCCGCGTGGGCTGCGCCTGCGATCTATGAGTTCGCAAAGCACGGAAGCCGTGCCTTGGGTCGAATCTCTTCCCTTGCCCGGGCTGGTAGGATACCACCCGCCAAGCATCGCGACACATCCCGGTGACGCACCTTCCTCTTTTTTTCCTGCCAAGGAGTTCTGTTCCCATGCTCGTACCTTCGCTCCTCCTCGTGACGGCCTTGAATTCCTTCACCTCGAGCCGACCGGACACCCCGGCCGGAAAAGCCGACATCCGCGAAGTTCGGCAGGAAGTAGGGGACCTTTCTGGGTACTATACCTGTAAGGGAGCGGAAGTTGGCGGCAAAGCCTACAGCGGCATCGCGGTCCTCACCAAGAAAAACGACGTCTATTCCATCACCTGGCTCGTCGGTGGCGGGTCAACGTTCTCTGGCCTCGCCATTCGCCAAGGCGATACCCTCGCGGCTAGCTGGGTCATTCCCGGTGAACGAGGGATGGTCCGTGGCGTCAACCTCTACCGCATCGAACCCTCCGCGACCCCTCGCCTCGTCGGACGTTGGGCCACGCTTCCTGGACCCGGCATCCACCAAACCGAAACGCTAACCTTCTTGAAAAAGCTCGATGCGGAAGACGAATAAATCAGATAAACGAAACGCTAACAGATCGATTTCATCGATGGTCAAACCTGAGCACCAGCGAAAGGTACGGTCTTGCGTCCCTCGCTGACGCTCAGGCTTGGACCACGGAGAAAGCATGTTTAATCGCTCAAGGGCAATTCTCGTGCGTATCGCATAAGGGTCATGAACAAGCCGCCACCGACAGGCACACTTCCGCACTTGATCCTGTAGTTGCGAGGTGATTCTGTTGATTGCCATCGGCTCACTTAAATGAGCACAAGTTTCGTCTACTGCCTAATTACCAAGCAAATTCGCCACCTTTTTGTGCCTCTCCCAAATCGAAGAATGTCGCGATGATCGTTTTTTTTCCTTGAAAGAACCGTTTTTATCCAGGAATCATCGAGCATCGATTTTTCGGTAAATCCTGGCATATCAATTGCATTCAAGCTCATCACTGCCTCTCCTCCGAACACCTTTGGTTGGCACGTGTCATCTCGTCCCATCCGAGACGGCCGTGTTTTTTCTCGTTCTTTTTGAAGGAGAATATCCGGTGATGAGTAAAAGACTATTTCTCTCTTTATTGTTCGTTTTTGCCTGGCTGGCTTTGGCGAACGTAGGGCAATCGCAGGATGCGAAAGAGGAACCAAAAGTCGAAGAAAAAAAGGCGGACCGTCCCGAGAAGGGTGATCCGTCAGGAGCATCGTCGATCGACACGAGCGTGGTTGGAGCACCGAAAGAACGCGATCCCGACAAAGCCACGGTCAAGGACGTGGCAACCAATTTGAATCAACTCATCGACGCAGTCGGCATCAATCGGGCCGGCATCAACATGATGTGGACCCTGATCGCTGGTTTCTTGGTCATGTTCATGCAGGCCGGCTTCGCCATGGTGGAGACGGGATTGATCCGTGCTAAAAACGTCGCCCACACCATGGCCATGAACTTCATGGTGTACGCGATCGGCATGCTCGCGTTTTATTTCGTCGGCTTTGGCCTGATGATGGGAAACTTTAATAACGCGTTCGGCGGTGGTTTCCTCGGTGCCAGCGACAGCTTGCTCAAAGGCGAGTTCAGCATCAAACTTTTCGATAAGGATTTTGGCCTATTTGGCACCGAAGGCTTCATGCTTTTGGGTCGCGCTTTTGATTCCAGCATGTTGGCGTTGTTCCTCTTTCAAATGGTGTTCATGGACACCACCTGCACCATCCCGACCGGAACGATGGCCGAACGATGGAAGTTCATTGCCTTCGTCATTTTCAGTTTCATCATCGGCGGCTTGATCTACCCCGTCTACGGAAACTGGGTTTGGGGCGGTGGCTGGCTCGCCACCCTGGGCGCTAACTTCGGGCTCGGACATGGCCACGTTGATTTCGCCGGTTGTTCCGTGGTCCATATGACCGGAGGGGTCGCTGCCTTGGCGGGCGGCTTGATCATTGGCCCACGCATCGGCAAATACAACAAAGATGGCTCCGTGAATGCTTTGCCTGCCCACAACATTCCCATGTACATGGTCGGCACCTTCATCCTCGCCTTCGGGTGGTTCGGGTTCAACGCCGGCAGCACCCTGCGGGGCACCGATTTGAACATCGCACGCATCGCCGTCAACACCATGCTCGCTTCGGCGGCTGGCGCTTTCACGGCCATGGTTTACATGTGGGTGGTCTACAAGAAACCGGATCCGTCCTTCATGTGCAACGGCATGTTGGCGGGCCTCGTCGCAATCACCGCGCCGTGCGCCTTCGTTTCGCCTCTGTTCGCCGTCATCATCGGGGGCATCGCGGGCGTTTTGGTCATCGTGAGCTGCTTCTTCTGGGAACGCACCATCAAAATCGACGACCCCGTAGGTGCGATCAGCGTCCATGGCGTCAACGGCGCGTGGGGCATCCTTTCCGTGGGTTTGTTCGCCGACGGCACTTATGGAACCGGCTGGAATGGTTCGTTCTGGTATAAACTCCCTGATGGATCGTTCCGCTGGTTGGCCGCCAAGCCTGAAAACCTTCCGGATGGCTGGATCGAACAAGGCGTTACCGGACTTTTATTTGGCAACAGCAGCCAACTCACGGCCTCGCTGATCGGCATCGCCGCCAACATCGTCTGGGTGTTCGTAACCGCCTACATTGCCTTCTATGTGATCGAAATGATCGTCGGCAATCGCGTTTCCGCCAAGGATGAAATCGGCGGTGTCGACATTCCGGAAATGGGAGTGCTGGGTTACATCTCCGATGATCCCGCGGCTGGTGAGGCGCATACCGGAGTCCAACTTGCGGAACCCCGTCCCGCACGCGTTCCTCCCGATGGGAAAAACCGCTACACCCTGGTCCTGGAGGGAATCACGCCCGAAAGGATCTCGGCTCTGTGGTCCGATTTGTGTAAACCAGGTGAAACCCCGCCATCGCCTGACTTCTTGGCGATCTACTCGAAAATGACCTCGCTAAAAGGGAATCGCTTCACCTTTTCAGCAGGCGATGCCGCTACCACGTGCAGTGCCTTGACCAAGCTTTTCCAAAAAGCGACCAACACCAATGGCGTAAAAGCGACGATGGAAAGCTGACCGTAAGGCGGCGAAAACGACCCCCACCAACGCGAAAGCCCAGGGAATGCGTTCCCTGGGCTTTTTTGTGTTTCACCGGATTCCAAAGGCGACTAATCGCATCGGGAACCAAGTTCTACGCCATGCATTGCAGCATTTCTTTGCGGGATAAGAGGCGTTGGCCACGCACGTCTTCCATGCCGAGCGATTTGAGGAGGCGACGACGAAGCTCACTTTGCAGGGATTCGATCGCTGATGCGGACGTACTGGCCATGGGAATGGTGCCACCGGCACGTCGATCATGGCCGCCCGCCTTGCCCCCAACTTTACCCACCACCTGACGCAGCAATTCGCCTGCTTGGGCACGTGGGGCGTTGGTACGCATCGATAGGATCATCTCGTTCTGATACACGCCCGCGACCAGCGCCCATTCGATTCCTTCATGGCGAACCATGAAATCGACCACCTGCGCGCAGAGTTCCGGTTGGGGAAGGTCGTTGATCCAACTGATCAAAAGCTTCCCATAAATGAACGAGCTTTGTAAAGCCACCAGGAGCGTTTCATAGAACGTGTCCGGCAACGGCGTGTTCTTGATCTTGGCGATCAGATCGAGATCAACGAGCGGAAACAAATATTGGAGTGCTTCATCATCCAGTGCGCTGGCTTCGCGAGGAAAGCCACCCACTTCCGTTTCGATGCCATAATACAAACTTGTGGCAATATGTTCAGGTATGGAAACGTCTTGTTCCATGAGGTAATTCGTGACGAGCGAGCACGTGGCGCCGATTCCTCGTCGAATGTCTAGAAACGGAATTCCTTCGAGATCACCGGGCGTCTGGTGGTGATCGAGCACGCCATAGATCGAAACTTCGCCATTGAAGGAATGCCGGCCGGTTTTGGGCTGGCTATCCACCATCACCACCGCTTCGCCAGGGCTCCACGTCACTTTGCTAATGGGGGTGAGTTGCATTTCGAGGATGTCGACCATCGCTCGGTTTTCGGCCCGGCAAATGGGACCATCGCGGGTGACTCGGCAGGGAAGGCCCAGGGTCGAATCGACCAAGTGAGCCAGCCCAACCATACTCCCGAGGCTATCGGGGTCTGGATGAACGTGTGAAACAAAGGTGACGGCCTTAAAATCCTCAAGGCCGGCCAAGAATCGGTCCGACTTCCGTGTTTGCGTGGATCGGCCATTCAGTCCGACTTCAGAACCGGGGCGTGACATAAACTTCTCTCTCGCATTCAAAACCTTTGAAACCTCCCCAAACAGGGAACAAGCGTACACGCTTGATGGGCCAAAGGAAAAATTCCCGTTCCTCGGGAGGTTGAATGCTCGGAATACGGACCGTCCATGGTTGGATTACATTGTAGCATATTCCTGGCAATTTCAAGCGTCGGCCAGGCTGCGACGCGCAAGCGTTTCGATCATTTGGAGTTGTTCGGGCGACACCGGCATGACCGACAATCGCGACGAACGCACCAGATGCCAGCTGGCTAAAGTCGGCTCCGCCTTGATTTCCGCTAAACTGACCTCCCGCTCCCAACGCCGAACCGGCACGACGTCCACCAAAACCGCTTTCGGGTCGCTTTCGGGGGCTTGGGGACCAGAAACAACCCGCATTTCGCCCACGATCGCTTTCTCGCTTCCCGTGTGATAGAAAAGCACACGGTCTCCCACTTGGACCTGGCGAAGGTAAAGCCGAGCCTGGGCGTTCGCGACTCCATCCCAGGTGGTGCGTCCGTCGCGTTCCAGGTCGGAGTAGCTGTAGCAGCTTGGTTCCTGCTTGAAGAGCCAACAATTTTTTCCAGCTGCATTTTTCATTTTACTGGCCAAAAGTTCAGTCACTCAAGGCTTACCACAAAATCCTAGCAAGCTGGGTTTCCTCCCGCAAGGATCATTCGCCAAAAAATTGGCGTTCGCCCTTGATCAACGTCTCAGGGCACCGGTTAATTAGCCGGTCAAAAATAGAGAATATCGAGAAGATCGGAAAAATAGATCGAGTAAAAATGGCGAATTTGCAGGAAAAAGGTTGTTTATTGTTTCACAGCTTCAGCGGAGGGGGTGGTTGCATGGCGCGAGAGACGCCCATAGAACGATTCCGGTACCCCATCCTGATCTCCTGGATTAAAGGCCATCAAGACATTTCGGGCATAGTTTGCCGTTGGGAACGAGCGTCAAGGACTCTCGCGTACAGCCAAGCCCGAGCCTTTTCTAAAAACTCAATCACTGCGGGCTCGCGGTAGTCCGCGTACGTCCAAGGCCAAGCTTCGAATTTGCCTAGACAAAACCGAAGTGTCACCTCGGCAAAGATTTGATCTCTTAAATAAATTCGATGGGATTGATCCTTCGTGGTCGCCAACTCGAACTTTCCAAGCTGGAGAAAACCCGGATCGAGGTTCAAGGGACGTTCTTCAGGAAATTTCCCTGTCTCGGCCAAGGCGTGTTCCAGGCCGATTGCGAAATGTTTGATCTCCGGGAGCGAGGCGGGATCCGCGAAAGGTTCGAACACGACGAACCGTTTTCGAAGTTCGCCTCCCATGGTTTTTTCGTAGTATCGAGTATGGTGGAATGGCAAATCCGCACTCATGGACTGGATCGGACCGTAGCGTTCAGTAAATTTCGCCACCGCCCAATCGAGTGCTTCACGGTGTCGGCTGAATGCAGCTAACACCGTCAACGAATATAAAGGCTCGCGAGCCCGACCCATCGGCACATCCTGGCTATTTCAGGTGTTTGGCGACTTCCGTCCAGTCTTTGACGCCGATCGCACCAACGTCGGCCGGCTGTTCGCAGCCAATGCAAAGTGACGCAACGGTCACCGCTCGAGCCGCCTTCAACAACGCCGGCGACTTGCCGATGACGACCACGTTGTCCGCAAACCGCTCTTTTAGTTGGCGAAGAATTTCGACACGAACTTTCTCGGCAGACGCTTCGGAGGTTGGATCGGGCCAACCTAGGACCGGTCCCACGGGGAGGGTGGAACGCATGGATCCCGAAAACGCCACCTCCAGCCAATTGCGAACGAAGCGAAAGTGGCGAAGATCGTTTTGATCCTGAATCAGGTAAACGATTCGCCTTCCGTCGAGCGACGCCAAAAATTTCGCCGCCTCGGGATCGATCAAAATACTGGCCGGATGGGTGACCTCCCATTTTCGTTCACCGAGTTCCGCCAAGGTCGTGTCGGCTTCCACCACCAGAAGGTGGGGTGTCTTGTCCCAGAAAAAGGTCCGCGTTTTCGCGAAGGTACCAGCGTTCCCCTTGGATGGCACGTGTTGGACGTGAAATTCAAGAAATCCCATCTGTTTCGGAACGGAAATGGTCTTTTCCGCGATTCCATTTGCGTCGGTGAGTAGGTCGAAGGTGGAGGATTCCGCGTTCACTTGAGCGCCGCCCGTCTGGTAGCCTCGTATCTTTTGGTTTCGGAGAAACCACCGATCGGGAGAATCCGTAAGAGCCGTCACACCAGCTACCAACTTGCCTTCGTTGCCGAAGGGAGCGATCTGGTCCATGCCCAAGATTTCAAGGCGTGGCGGATCTGGACGGGGGTAAAGCCAGTAAGCGCTACCTGCCAAGACGGCGATTGCTACCGCCAGCACGGCCAGGGTGATCCAAAAAGTTTGAGGCCGACGTTTTCGCAACGATTCTTGGAGACGTTGCTTCATTTCGTCCGCCAGGCGAGGCGGCACTCCGCTGGATCCCGGATCGGGCACTTTCATGGGTGTACTCACGCAAAAGAAATGACCGACGCCCTCGGCCCCTCGGACAGGCCCTTCACAGCGAGTGAACTGTCCATCTCATCCTATCGCCTTCAACTCAGTGATTCCAAGGGAAAGGTGGTTTCTGAAAATCCCAATCAAACCGGCTTTTCACGCCAGTTCGCTGGAGCGAATGGCTGTCGACGAAATATCAAGACGGAAACGATCGCTCGGAATTGCCGCGAACATCTCGCGATAGGCTTCTGGAATTGGTAGGCCGGCAAGGCACCAACATTTTCCCAAACCATCGACACGACATGCGACCAGAAATCGGCATTCCCACGAGCGAATGCAGGCCAGCGCTTGCAACATTCGCGTCGTGTCTCCTTGATAATACAGGGGCGAAATCAAACGAGCGGCCGTATCCGCTCCCACGACGAAGGTCGCACCAGGAAACCACACGCATTTTTCCACGAAACGCGGCGCACGGCTGACCCAAACCGGTCCCACGCCCGCAAACGCAGCCACTCGGCGTGTCATTTCACTTTCCGGGATCGGCGGTTTGTCGACGTTCGTTTGGCTGATCTCGAACGCCAAGGGCATGCCGAGAATGCCTCGCGCGATCTGGGCGAGTTGCCGATGCCCTTCGTGGAGCGGGTTGAAGGATCCGGGTAAAAGCGCGGTGGGATGACGCGGATCCCATTCCGAGTACGGTAGCACAGTCCCGTCAGGCTGCACGAGGATCGGCGAGTCCTTGAACGCGGAAAGAGGGTTCGAAAAGTGGGGTGTCGGCATTCCGAGACCCATGGAGGCAGGGTTACATTTCCAAGAGTTCGCGTTCCGTCGCCGCGATCAAATGCCAAGCTTCTGGTCCCGTTTCACACTGGCGCAGCTGATCGACGAAACCTTCCCGTAATAAAAGACGGGACAACCGGGCGAGCACCTGCAAATGGCTCTTTTGGCTGCGACAACAAACCAGGAAAAACAAGTCCGTCAAGCCGCGATGCGATCCACCAAACGGAATACCGCGCGGAGTGCGGCCAAATGCGATAAACGCTTCGCCTTGCACCGTGTCCGAAAGCGGACGCCGCGGATGGAGGAGCGCCACGCCGTTTTCTTGGGCCGTGCTCCCGGTTTCTTCACGTTGCCGGATCGCGGCGAACATGGCATCCGGATCGTAGACCTGCCAGCTTTGTTCCGCAAGCGTGACCATTTCCCGAAGCACGGAGGCTTTCGTACTTGCTGGGAGGGGAACCGCCGTCGTTTCTTCGGAGAGTAGGACGGAAATTAGAGGCTGGTTTTCGATGGAAGATGTCGCGCCGGCTTCGAGGTTGCCTAGTTCCTGGTCGTTGTAGGTGGGTATCTGCTGTTCGATCCACTGTTGAATTTCGGCAGAGGCAAAACGCCATTCCCCCGCCACCTTCTGTCCCGGCAAATACCCACGGTTCGCCCATTTATAAAGCTCGCGCGCATCCCGGCGCAATAAGCTCGCCAGCTGATCGAGGTTTAGAATCTCACTATCCATGGGCTCAGCCCTCCTATCACGTGCAATCCCTACAATTCATTCTATCCGGATTTTCCCATCCGTTTCGTAGGTTTTCCCACGCGGAAGAAGAAATATTCTCAAGGAAGGCCGAACCGTTGTCAATATCCTTACGTCTTCTCCTGCCTCGCCAAATTTACGGAGGGATGGTCCAACACGCACTTTCGGACCGTCCGAACGAATGCTGCGGGCTACTATCTGGATTCAATATCGACGGAAGCGCCAAAATACATTCACGATGGCCACTTCTGAACGCACTCCAGTCCCCGTCCAAGTTTAGCGTGGATCCAAAACATTTGTTCACAACCTTTAAAGAAATGCGTGGGCGCGGTGAAGATTTAGTCGCGATCTACCATTCCCATCCCACATCATGGGCGATCCCGAGCCGTTTCGACCATGCGGACTGGAATTATGGCCCCGCCATCGCGTGCATCATCGTGAGCCTGGAAGGCGAAAAAGCACGGGTGCGAGCTTGGTCGCTCGATCAAAACCGCCACACGGAACTGGAATGGGAAATCTTGGGGGATCAGGTTTGAGCGATGCGAGATGCACATTCGCCGCCAACGTGATCCGATTTTTAGGCATGCTTGCCTGGAATACTGGGACGGAATTTTAGCGGACGCTCAGGATTGAAAGTCCATGATGTCGAACTGGTAACCGCCCAATGTTTACACGAGCGTGCGTTGCCAGGCGACTTGTTTTGCCAAGCCTTCATCGAGCGAAGTCTTGGCTTGCCAGCCGAGGTGACGCTGGAGCTTGGAGGTGTCGGCGAACGTGAAACGCTGATCGCCCGCCCGCGCGGGTTCGAGACGTGTGTTCGCCTTCGTACCGATGATTTTTTCTAATCGGGTTAGAATGTCCCAAACCGAAGCGGTTTCGCCCCCGCCGATGTTATACGTTTCACCTAAAGGCGCCTCGACCGCTCGAACGGTTGCTTCCACGCAGTCATCGATATACGTATTCCCGCGTGCTTGTTGTCCGTCGCCAAAGACGGTGATGGTTTGCCCTTTGAGCAGTGCGTCGATGAACTTGAAATAGCCCATGTCAGGCCGTTGCCGAGGGCCATAGATGGAGAAATAGCGCAACACGACCAAGGGAAGTCCCAACGTTTCGTAAGATCGGCACAGATGTTCGCTCGCCAACTTGGTGACGCCGTAGGGAGATCCGGGCCGAGTGGGCAACTGCTCGTCGCCGGAACTAAACAAGCCATACACCGACGATGTGGAAATATAGAGGAAACGCTGAATACTCCCTTGCCTGCAAACGGTTTCGAGAAGCCGTTGCGTGGCGGTGAGATTGCAGGAATTGTAAAGATCGAAGTCGGTCCAACTCTTGACCAGCCCCGCCATGGCTGCCAAATGAAACACGACCTCCACTCCCTCAAGTGCCGGCGCCAACGCGTCGGTTCGCAAATCGAGTTCATGAAATGCGAAATTTTTTTGGCCTTTCAATGTGGCAAGGTTTTTCTCTTTCACGGGACGCGGGTAATAGGGAATGAAGGCGTCGAGTCCCACGACCTCATGGCCGTCCCTTACTAAACGTTCGCAAAGATGGGATCCAATGAAGCCCGCTGCACCGGTAACCAAGCATTTCATGACGACACCTCCGCCTGGCTCGGCGGTCCTTCTTGACCCACAGGTTCCTGATTAGCGTCCATCTTCGCCTGGAGGGCTCGCACGATTTGGTCCAGCCCCAGACAAACTTCCGACATTTGAAGTACGGCCGTCGCAAGCTCTTGATTGACTCGGCTCTGTTGCCTCGACAACACATCGACGTAAGCGTTTTTAAAGTTATTCAGCAGCTTCTTTTTTATCCACCTTTTCCATCCCGCCCACCAACCTTCGGTCACGTCCAAATAATCGGTCGGCAGGTGGTAGCGCCGTTGCGCTTCCCGTGCCGCGTTCTGAGCGTTCGTGATCAGTTCCTGAAGGGGAAGCATGCCGTTCGCTTCGCCCGACGTTTGAAGGTTCACGGACGTGATTTCCTGATACGTATTTGCGGATTCCCAACGCAATTCGATGCGAACCGCTTCCGCCGATGCGCCAGGAATCTCGACCAAAATTAAAGCGGACTGGTTCGGCAGAACCATTGAAATCAAATTTGTGATCGCGACCTTGGCGGTATCGTCCGAAACCGAGGCTCGCAAGACACACCGGTTCGGCCCCTCCGCGAGGATCGGCATCGTGCCGCGATTGTGAACTCGAAGCGGAAGCCAACGCGATCCAGGCCCTTTCGGGAGGTTTCGCACACAGGGCTCCAGCTCCGCGACGACGTTCCGTGGTTCAACGGGCACCTGAGTCCAACCCAGTACCTGACGTTCGAATTCGGCGATCCAACTCGAAAGATCGAGCTTCTTCGCACGACGCCGGCCAGCTTCAATCATGACTTCGCGAATCGGCCTGCGAACGGCGTGAAGCGACTCGACCATGCGTCTCCGGAAATCCGCCTCCGACCCATAACGTTCACGAACATAGGCATAGCCGAAGTGTCCCCGTTCCGAGAAGGTGTCTCGGGTGCATGCGTCCAGCGCGGCAGCGAATTCTTGAAAACTTCCCACGGCCAACCCGCCACCAGAACGGTCAATTTGGCCAGCTAAAACGGCGCATTCGCGGTGCACGATGACAGGCGTTCGCGCTGCCCAGGCTTCCAATGCCACTAAGGAAAGGGATTCATACGTCGAAAGTTGGACGAGCGCTTTGGCCTCCTCTAACAACGTGCGTTTGAGATCTTCGTCCACCTGGCCCATGTCATATAGCCAAGGTCGACGCGGCAGATGCAACGCTCCACGCCCAAGAAATACAACGTCGAGCTGGCCAGGCGTTTCCGTTTGATATCGGTCCAGCCAATCGAGCAAGAGCGGCACGTTTTTCTCGGCGGAGTACCGACCGGCATATACAACGAACGGCTTCTGAAATCGGCGAGCCCGAGGTATTGCATGTTCCGCCTCGAGCATCGAGATCCAGGTGCCAATCTCGGGACTATTCGGATGGTTCAAGCCAAGCCTTCCTTGGGCGAAATCTTTCTCCTCGGGGCTGTGAAACCACCATCCGCCGACGCGCTCGTACATCGTGCGCCAAATCGCGAGATTTGCGAAAGGTTCTTGGTGGAAACAGGGAACCACGATCGTTTTGTCCCGAAATCGCGTCGCCACATCTGCCGTCAAAGCGAAAAGGTAGGGACCCGCCACGATCGCGTCGAACTCGTGTTGTCGGCGTGCGAGTGCCTCGAGGAGCTTCGCGGAGTGGATGCCGTGGCGGAGAAAATCTTCTTCCAACTCACGGGAGACTTTTCCATTTCGCTGAAGCATTTCGCGCACGATTTCATGGAATCGATGCGGATCGTGAGAATCGACGGCAAAGCGGTGAATGGGGATTCCGTTTTCTTCGATCGTTCCTTCGGGTAGGTCGTTTCGCCAATTGCTTTCGGTGCGTGTACATGTGGTGAAAACTTCGACCTGGAACCCGGCTCCGCGAAGCGACTGAGCCATCTTCGCGAGAGACGCTTCCGCGCCCCCAACGATGCCTGAGCCAAAACGAAAAGCAACGAAAGCGATTTTGCCGCTCCCCAATTGTTTTTTTGAGGACGGCGGATTTGTGTCCGTACCAGGATTCTGGCAAACCGACGGGTTCGAGTCGAGGACACGCTCAAGACCGCGGACCAGTTCGCCCGAATTGTCGGGATCAAACGAAAACCCTGCGTCTCCGAGCGTTTCCGTCATGGCGGATCCACGTGCGGCAAGCACCGGAACTCCGCTGGCCATCGCTTCGACCAATGGAACACAAAAGCCTTCATGGCGCGATGGAACCACTAGCACTTCGGCCCGGCGATATATTTCCGCCAACCCCGCTTCGTCAACTTGACCCAAAAACTCCACGCGCTCGCTAACCCCAAGCTGATGCGCGAGCGAACGGCATCGGGCTGCTTCCGTGGCGTATTGATCACCCGTATCTCCCACCACCAACAAACGCAGCCTCGACCATCGCGCCGGCAAACGTGAAAGCGCTTCAATCACGCATGGAAGGTTTTTGTTGACGGCGATGCGACCGACGAACAAAGCATAGGGAGCCGAGACAGCCTGGTTCGCATTCACGCAGCCTTTCGCTGCTGCAACCGAAAGCTCCGCGATGTTACCACTTGGGACGGGAACCACGTGGATACGAGAGGAAGGCAGACCGGTCGCCTCGATCACATCCCTTTTCATCCATTGGCTATGCACGAGTACGTGGTCGGCACACCAGAGCAAGCCACGCTGACTCAGTCCTCGATCGAGAGCGTCTCGCGTTGGTCCGTTCCACCCTAAGGGTGGGGAGATGCCATGGAAATCCACGATCACCCTGGGGCGAGGCGACGCCATCGCGATCGCGGGAAGGAGGTGCAATAAATCGTAGTCCTGCGAGAATTCGAAAAGTACGAGATCCCTGGAAATGAGATCCGCCCAGGCATCTTGGGACCACGTCTCCACCGCCACGGCCAACGGGCGCGACGACGACGGACTCGTGGCGAGCGAAGGATGTAAACCAACGAGGCTGGAAAGGTAAACGTGGACGTCCGCGTGTCGATCCACGAAAAAGCGAACCTTATCGACGAGGTGATTGCCGATGGCATCGCGCGCCTGGGCATTTGCTGACACCAACGCCACTCGCATGCCGAGGCTCCTTCCGCCGCTTCCGTGACGATCTAAACGACCGGGCTCTTCCTGAATCACCAACCGACCAAGAATACCATGTACGCCTCCTCGTGGGCAATCCCGGCAAGCCAGCCAAAACACCGCGTGCAGCGTATAATAAGGACTCGCGAAACACACCAACGCAAACGGGGTTACGCGACTTCAAAATTTATTCCAAAGCCCCTGTTTCCAATAGGTCTAATGAGCAATTCGGCGCCCAAAAAAGGTACCTACAGCTTCATCAGCTTGGGTTGCCCTAAAAACACGGTGGATTCCGAGCGCATGCTTGGCAAGCTCGCTCAAGATGGTTACACGCTCGTCCCCGACGCGGCAGGTGCGGATGTCGTGGTCGTCAACACGTGCGGGTTCATCGAACCGGCGCGGCAAGAATCTCTGTCCGTCATTCGCGAAATGCTCGCGCTCAAATCCGAGGGCAAAGTCGGGGCCGTCGTCGTGGCGGGATGTCTGGCGGAACGCAAAAAGGACGAGCTGCTCCAGGAGGTCCCAGGCGTCGACCATATCGTGGGCGTCTTTGGTCGAGAAGAAATCGGCCAAGTGGTCGATCGTGCCGTCGCTCATCAGTCCGAACAACGTTCACTGTTTCGCCCCGCGCCCGTTCGCGCACTCGAAGACACCGCACGTTTACGGATCACGCCACGCCATTACGCCTACCTCAAGATTTCCGAAGGATGCGACCGCACGTGCACCTTCTGCGCCATTCCCAGCATGCGTGGCAAGCACATTACGAAACCGATCGAGGAAGTGGTACGCGAGGCCAAGGAATTGGCCAACGATGGTGTGCGTGAACTCATCCTCGTCGCCCAGGATACGACCTATTACGGGCTGGATCTGTATGGCAAAACTCGCCTCGCGGAACTCTTGCGAAAGCTCGACAAGATTCCAGGCATCGAATGGATTCGTGTCCTTTATGCCTATCCCATTTATTTTCATGATGAGGTGATCGACGCCCTGGCCACGTCCAAAAAAATCATTCCATACCTGGATATGCCGCTTCAGCATATCAACGATCGCGTGCTCAAACGGATGCAACGGCGTGTTCGCCGGCAGGAAATCGATGAACTGATCGGAAAACTGCGTACCGCCATCCCTCACTTGGCGATGCGGACGACCTTCATCGTGGGATTTCCCGGCGAGACGGAAGTAGAGTTTCAAGAACTTTGCGATTACGTGCAAACCAGCAAGTTCGAAAGATTGGGAGTATTCCCATATAGCTTTGAACCAGGCACGCCAGCCACCAAGTTGGACGGCCACCTTCCGGAGAACGTGAAATCCGCACGGCGCGACCGCGTCATGGAGATCCAACAACCGCTTGCGTATGCATGGAATGAAAGCCAAGTTGGGCGAACGCTGGAAGTCATCGTGGACGGGCCAGATCCTGAAATTCCGGGCTATTTTCAGGCACGAAGCCAGGCTGACGCGCCGGAGATCGATTGCATGGTTCGGGTCAAAGGCAAAAATCTCCGTTCGGGCGATCTGGTGGAGGTCAAAGTGACGGCAGCCGACGGCTATGATCTGATGGCTCGCTCCCTGGGGAAAATCCGCTGAGCGTTGACGACACCTCTCACGAGACTCCCCGATGGCATCGACCTCGTTTTTCAATCTCCCCAATGCACTGACGGCGTCCAGGCTCCTGTTGAGCGTCGTGCTCTTTCTCGGAATTCATTTCCATCTTTGGGCGTTTTGCTTAACGATCTTCATTCTCGCGGCCGTCACGGATTGGCTGGATGGATACTTCGCGCGCCGCTGGAACCTCGTCAGTTCGTTTGGGCGTATGTTCGACCCCCTCGTTGACAAAGTGCTCGTGGGCGGTGCGTTTATCTTCTTGTTGCCCATTCCCGAATCCTATCTCGAGCCCTGGATGACAACGCTTGTGATTTCACGTGAATTGTTGATCACGGGTCTACGTGGCTTCATGGAAGAACAGGGCCTTTCCTTTGGTGCGGACTGGCTGGGCAAAGTGAAAATGGGGCTTCAGTGTGCCGCCTTGATCGCGATTTTCCTGGCACTCATGATCCCGCACGAGGTATTGATCTGGGTTCAAATCGGCTTGATTTACGTGATGTTGATTGCCACCGCATTGAGCGGCTTGCAATACGTCTGGAAAGCGTTTAGTTTGCTCAAAAGAAACGTTTGAAAAGGAACTTTTCCTATGCTCGGATTTGCCATCGTTGGCTGTGGAATGATCGCTCGGTTTCATGCGCGAGCGATTGCCGAAGTCCCCGGAGCGAAGGTGACAGCTCTCGTCAGCCGATCGAAGGCGAATGCCGAGAAGATGGCCCAGGAAATTGGACTCGGACAGGTCGCGCTGGATACCGACCTCAAAGAAACATTGAAACGCAAGGATGTCGATGTCGTGGTCATCACCACGCCCAGCGGCATTCACATGGAACCCGCCGTTGCGGCGGCGAACGCCAAGAAGCACGTCGTTGTCGAAAAACCACTCGAAATCACGCTCGATCGGTGCGATCGAATCATTGAGGCATGCGACCAAAACGGTGTGAAGCTGTGCACGATCTTTCCGTCCCGTTTCGGCGACGCCAACGTCGAACTCAAACGCGCCATCACCGACGGTCGTTTTGGCCGGCTCACCCTCGGAGAAACCACCTGCAAGTGGTGGCGGTCGCAACAGTATTACGATGAAGGTGGCTGGAAAGGCACCCAAGCACTCGACGGTGGCGGAGCGCTCATGAACCAAGCGATCCACAATGTCGACCTCCTCCTCTCCATGATGGGTCCAGTGCGGCAAATCGTTGGCTTCACGACCATGCTCGCCCACGAACGGATCGAAGTCGAAGACACCGCCGTCGCTTGCATGCGCTTCGCCAATGGTGCTCTCGGCGTCATCCAGGCCACTACCAGCGTTTGGCCCGGCTTACCGAAAACCATTGGCATCCACGGGAATAAAGGATCGGTCGTCATCGAACAGGACGATTTGCTCCGCTGGGAGTTCGACCCAGCCCGACCCGAAGATGAAGCAATTCGCCAGCGTTTCGCGCAAAAAACCGGTGCGTCGGGTGGGTCGAGCAATCCCGCCGCGATTTCCCATCAAGGCCACACTCGCCAACTGACGGACTTCGTCCGCGCCATTGAGGAAAACCGAACCCCGATGGTCGATGGCCGAGAGGGAAGGCGCGCGGTGGAGGTGATCCTTGGCATTTACCAAGCGAATAAAACGGGCAAAGTGATCGATCTTTAGCGCATTGGGCGCGTGAAAGCGAAGCGAATCGGCGAGCCGGGCCCTGTTCGGGCCCGGAGGATTGAAACGAAGAACAAAGCCTCCGCGACGATTCGCTACTCCGTCTTCTCATCCATGCTGGTACACGAAACGCATTTCTTCCCATCGACATTATGGTTTATGGTTTCGTGGAAGAGATGGTCACATTGGCGGAATTGAAGAAGTACGATCCTACGGGTTTCTTCAGCGGGTTGGTCAACGTCAGAAGCACTTTATAGGTCTTCCCCGCACCTAAGGTTCCAAGTGTCCGGTAACGTTCGCCGTTCTTACCGACGCCGCTCGCATTGACGAGCGTCATTCCCGCGACCTTGACGATGAGGTAGTTCGTACCGGGCAAATCGCCGGTTCCCGTGTTTTGCACCGTGATATATCCGCTAATCCGTTTCGTCTTCGCGTCATACACGAAGCGGAGGGGATTGGTCACTTTGATCTGGGGCGATGAAATGCTGCCTGCTTTGATAAAGACATAGGAGTCGAGGGCCCCATCCGTCGCATCCGCGATCGCGAAACGGAATGTATTGACGGCGTTCGGCGTCACGGAAAACGTGTTGTTGAAGACGACCGTTTGCCCGTCGAGCGCATAGGGTCGAGTGCCAGAGGTATTCGATCGATAGCTCGCGGTGTTAATGTTTTGATTGACGGTATCGACACCGACGGGCAGATTCGTGCCCGGAACCAGCGAAACTTGCTTTCCGTTGATAAAGAAACCGAACACGTCGTTGAACGATTGGCCCACGTATTCCTCATATTCTTCCGACGCGAAGACATAAGAGAAATTCACGCTCGCGCCCTTGGCGATGAAGCTGAATTGCAGGACGGAGGCATCCAACGTGGTGAAACCCGACAGGGTCGTCAGCTGAGCGTCCCCAGGCCCTCCAAGCGAGGAACTTAACGTGGTGGTGTTGGAAGTCGCCGTCATCGCCGCGGCGGAACCGGTCGACAGAACGACACCCGCATCGAAGCCAATGGTCGGGGTGCCTCCCGTGAACGTCCCTGAGCTTTGATTGGAGGTCGAGTAGGTTACGTTGCTGATTGTGACGCCGCTCCCGACGAGACTCTGCGCCATTTGCTGCGCGGTCAAGCCGGCTCCAAGAGGCGTGACGGCCAACGCCGGTGTCGCGCGATCTTCGAGTTTCTCGAAGGCGAGACGCGTCTTCTGAGGCACGGGTTTGCGGTTCGGTCTTGGGGAGAACAGACTGCGAAACATGGTGTTTCCTCGCGGGGCGTCGAAAGGACACAAGATAGCCCCAAATTGTACAGGTGGTTTTTTACAAAATCAAGAACTTTCGTTAGGCCACGCTACGGACCCGGGGCCCTTAATGAAATTCACTGATTACGCGCGTTCGCCCACCATGGCGAGAAAACTTCGTCCTACCATGGACGTATCGACGTTGGGACAGATCTTACTTTGTCGAAGAAGTGGTTCGAATTTGGCCGCTTAGGATTTGTCACCCATTTATTCGGCATAAATGGATGTGAAGAGTACCTTCAACGCAAACACCCAGGCACTAACTGGCCTGGGTGCATTTGCAGGGACCTGCATTGCCATAGTCCGCACCTTCCCCGAGGGAAAGAACCGCGAACGAACGGCTAGAAGTTGAATTCAAAACCGACGTTCAGGATATGGCCGAAGAAGCTATGCGTTTCGAAACGCGGCGCTGGCCTTGCCACACCGAATCCGCCACCACCCAGGAGAGGTTGGATATTGACGGTTCGATCGATTTGCTCACCAGGGCGTACGGTGTTGCCAAGGTAAAGGTACGAATAACCCATATTGAGCTTGATGTTTTCATGAATATCGAAGCTCATCGAAGCGTTGAATTCGCCCACGAAGGTCATCTTGTTTCTTCGGTACGTGCCGACGTTCGACGGCTGGGCGTACAACGCTTGTTGATTGTCGACGATGAACGTAGCGGCGACGTTGTCCGCGACCGTGGTTTGGCCAGCGATCTTGAGGGTTTGGCGATTTTGGCCGATGCCGAACTTCGCTCCTAAGCTAGTACGCATATCCTTCATGACCCAAAGGATGTTGAATCCGGTTTGGGCGGCATAAATGTCGTTGTAGGTCGTGAAACTATCGGAAAAGGTTCGGACCACGCCCGTGGTTTCGGGAAGTTCGATCGACAAGTCATTGTTCACGTACTTTTCATGCAAGCTAACGTAGCGTGCACCGACCAGCCAGGTGTAGAACGGGCCGAACGTTTCGCTCGTGTTGCGGTCCACGACCAAATTGGATTCCGCTCCCCACAAGCGTTGCGTGACGCGGTCTTCGATTTGGCCCCGGAACAAGCCTGCCAACGCGCGAACGTCGGCATCTTCAGTCCCCGTGTTTGGATTGAAGAAAGGTCGAGTCAAGCCGGGCACCCCGTTGGCGTCGGACGTCAACGCGTTGATGCGCGACGTGTTTTCACGGACGAAGACATTGGTGTGCAGCGTCAGGCTCGGCAAACGGGGAAAATACCAGTTCCACCAAACCCGTGCGCCCGTTGCCGCTCCGTAATCCATCCCCGTTCCGGTGCTTCCAAAGACGGTCAACGTGCCCGCTTGGCCGATGGCGCCTGGAACGGCGTCGTTGGCGTTGGCGATGGTCGCGACGGCGTTGGGAATGCGGGTCTCTTTGGTCCAGATGACCAAGAGATCGTAACCGATGTCAAAATACCGTGGTCGAGCCACGATGGGATCGCAATCAGGAAAGGAAAAAGCATTCAATGGCTCGGAGCGTGGTGGGATCTCCACCTCACGTCCTCCAAAACCGAAAACCTGGGACATGACGGGAAACCGTGCCGCGATCGGTCCTGGCCCATCGTCGCTTGGGGGCGATTGGCTTGGAGCGGGAAGGGAAAAAGCTCCCTCACCGCCAATTCCCTGAGGCGCCGGCGCTTGAGCGTAGACCGAAGCCGACAAGCCGAACCACGCCACACCCACCGCCGCCCATTTCCGCAGTTTCTTCATGGCTCCCTCATCGCCTTGCCGGTAAGGTGATGCACTTCAAGACCGGCACGAACGGATTTTCGCCGTGCTTCAAGAGTATCGGCGGAAAAAGCGAAACAATTGATACATTCAGTACGAAAAGCAAAGTTTTCCAGGTTTCGCCGACTTGAAGATATGCAAAACGCCCAGGAATGGTAATTCCTGGGCGTTTAGGTGGCTTTTGATTCGGTTAAACGCTGATCAAAGTGTTAATTCGAGGGTCTAACGTTGATCATTTGGTAGGAAAGTGGGTCGCCCAAAATCCCCGGAATCGTCTCGGTGGCGTTGGCCTTCGTGAATTCTTGGATCAACGCTGGGCCATTGATCCCCGGCGCCACCGGGATCGTCGTGTTCGCATAACCGCTAAGTCGAAGCTGACCGGCCCGATAAAGCGCCATCAGACCAGCGACGTGAGGACATGCCATGCTCGTGCCGCTGATGTTGTTGTAACTCATGCCTAAAGACGCGGGCCAGCAGGAGAGTATATCCACACCCGGCGCGATGCAATCCACGGAAGGACCCCAGTTACTGAAATCGGCCATGGTGTCATCCGGACCCGCGGAAGTCACCGAGCCCGTGCCACCTTTGACACCGTTGGAATCGCCCAACGCCGCCACGCATATAGCTTTGGAAGCCGAGGCGGGTGAAAAATTGTCGGCGTTCGCGCCGGAATTACCAGCCGCGACACACATGATCACGCCGGCGTCCGCAGCCGCATCGATCGCGGCATTGACGGTAGCTGAAAATCCGCCTCCCAAACTTAGATTCGCGACATCGATCAAATTCGCGTTCGTGGTGACGAAATTGATCCCACCGATCACATCGGCGGCGGAACCGCCATTAGGACCAAGCACGCGAAGCGCCCAGATACGAACTCCAGGGTAGACCCCGACCACGCCGATGTCGTTTCCGCCCAGGGCACCAATGATGCCCGCGACGTGTGTTCCGTGCCCGTCGGTGTCGTCGCCATTTGGTTGTGCGCCAAAACCTTGGCTATAGACCACGTTCAAATCCGGATGAGACGCATCCACACCCGTGTCCAACACCGCCACGTTGATCAAAACCGTGTTCCCGGACTTTTTCGTCGTCGGAATCTTCGTGAGGTCTTTGGGGATGTTGACGTTCGTCGACAGCATGACGGATTTCTTTTGATAGGAAACTTTCGCATTCGCACTCGACGTTTGTCGTTTCACTCCCGTCCAGGTTTTCTCCACGGTTGAGTACATGTACGGTTCTTTTTCGGCAAACTCGACCAGTTCATGCGCTTTTAGATCTGCCAAGGTTTTTCCGGGTGCCGTCGCAATCGCCGCATACTTACTTCCTTTGATAGCGAATGTCGAGTACACCGATCCGCCCATGGCGGTTGCGACTTTGTTGGCGGAATCTTGGTGCGGCTTGGCTTGGCTGAGTTTCACGAGGTATCGATTCGGAACGTAAACGGGGGGATTCTGACCGGACTTTTTGGAACCGGTGGCCGGCTTCATCGCCTTCAACGGCGCTTTGAGCACCGCTTGTTTCTGATCGAAACTTGCGGCCACGGCATTCGCGTTCGCCGCGATGCTTTCGCCGTATTGCATGGCGGATTGGTAGAAAACGAACGACAAGCCCGCGATCACGCCAATGATTGACATCACGACCAAGAGTTCCGTAAGTGTGACGGCGCGACGGCGATGGGCGTACGGAGAGCGAATGGATTGCATAGTGGGTCACTCAAGAAAAAGTGCGCATTACCCGTGATAATGGGTAACGTATTATACCAATCCACGTCGCTCGATGGAAAGAGAAAAAAAATAGGGAAATCGCGAAGCTTTTGATCCTTTCCTTCGCTTCAACCGGGACGATCATTTTTTCCCGACTTCACCCAGCTGCGTGCGAAGCCGTTCGAGAAGTTCCGCCTTGGACGGTAAGTTCGGCTTGGCGGGGGCGGGCTCCTCGGGTGCCGGGGAATTGGCTGCCGAACCTTCTTTGTTCGGTGCAAGAATCACCGTCGCATTGGCTCTGGAAAGATTTCCCGGCGGAATTACCATCGTTACGACCGGTGCAGGTCCACGCAGAACGGGAGGTTCCGACGTTACCGGCTCCGGGCGAATCTCCGGCGTCATCACACGGGGTTCCGGCGGCGTCGCGGGAGCCGCGGATTGAAACACCACGGGCGCCAACGGTTCCGAAAAGACGAGTGCGGTTTCTTCGTCCGTCAATTTTCGCGCGAAAGCGCAATAGACGAGTTGGCTGTACGGTAAAACAACAATTCGGCCCTGATCCTGCGTCCCCGCCAAACGCCCCTTCAGAATAAGGAATTCTTGATCGACGCGAACGAATCCCTGGGCGATAATCTCCATCCCAGTGCTCAAGGAGAGGATCAGACCATCTCGAAGTTCGGGCGGCAAGCGTAGAAAAAAGCCGATCCACGAATTCCCGTGCATGAGTTCCGATCCAATGGAAAAGAGAATTGCTCCGGCAAAGCCCATGGCCAAAAGGCCGTGGGGTTAAAACCGGGAGGTCATGCATCATCATCACCCCAAGGCCTCTGGGCCCTGGGCTTGCATCATCCTTCACCAATGTAGCTCACAGTCCCCCTGCATTAAACGTGGGACCAGGATTCTCATGAATGAAATTTGGCTTGGCACGTGCGCGGTGCTCGCCTTAACGATTTTGCTGGTTTTGATCATCCGCTACCACGTGCACGCGTTCATCGTGCTTTTGTCGGTCAGCCTGGGTTTGGGTTTGGCCGCGGGGTTGCCGCCGGATCGCGTCGTTGATTCCATCAATAAAGGGGTGGGCGACATTTTACGTGAAGTTGCCGTGATCTTGGTCCTCGGTGCGCTTCTGGGAAGGATGCTCGAATCCTCGGGTGCTGCCGAATTGATCGCCCGACGATTTTTGGATTCTTTTGGCACCCGTCATACCT
>WBZS01000732.1_pt1 | contig 34569 bp, 33 predicted proteins | sample 5204201 | NCBI WGS metagenome assembly WBZS01 (sample SAMN12344357, study PRJNA552823) | activated sludge metagenome | biome: Activated sludge suspended growth; feature: Nitrification reactor; material: Wastewater; isolation source: activated sludge from nitrification reactor of wastewater...
CTGTCCGTCCGGGATGGCGGGTGTGTGTTCCCGCACTGCGACGCCCCGGATGAACGCTGCGACGCCCACCACGTGAAACCCTGGTGGGACGGCGGCACCACCGCCCTCGGCAACCTGGTTCTTGCCTGCCCCTACCACCACACGCTGATCGAACCCGCCCGCTTCTACACCGGTGTCCCACCCGACCAATGGCAAATCCGGTTCAACACCCACGGCCAGCCCGAACTCATCCCACCCACACGCCTCGACCCCACCCAAACCCCCCTCCCCACCAAAGCGAGAGCCGGATGAACCGAGTCCAGGAACCGGCGACCGGGGTGAGCGGAGAACGATCGGAAGGCAGGCCAGGATGAGCTAGTACGGGAACCGGCGACCAGCCTGAGTGGACTGCCCCCGGACACCCGGGCTCCTGGGAAGGGCCAGCCTCCCAGTGCGCCCTAAAGGCTCGCGCGCCTGGCCAGGCACTGCTCTGGTCGCGGCAAGCGAACCGACCGAAGACGGCGAGGGGCCGTCCGGCTAGGCCGAACGGGAGACGACTGTGTCGCAAAGCTGTGCCAGGGCCTCCTTGGCCGGGCCGTCGGGCAAGGGCCGGAGGAACGACCGGGCCACCTCGGCCCGGCGGGCGACCTCGGCGCGAGCTTGGCCCATCACCGGGTGGGCACGCAGGGCCGCGAGGGCTTCGGCGACCTCCGCGTCGTCGTCCAGCGGCCGAGAGACCAGCTCGGCCAGGCGGGCGTCCGCGGGGTCGGTGGAGGCGCGCACCATCAGGATGGGCAGCGTCGACACCCCTTCGCGCAGGTCGGTTCCCGGGGTCTTCCCGGAGGTGTCCGAGGCGATGTCGATGATGTCGTCGCTCAGCTGGAAGATCACGCCGATCTCCTCGCCGAAGCGGGCCAGCGCGTCGAGCACGCCGGCCGGGGCGCCGCACACCATGCCCCCGAACCGCGCGGACGCCGCGATGAGCGAGCCGGTCTTGTCGGCGACCACGTCGAGGTAATGCTCCAGGGCGTCGGCGCCGTCGACGGGGCCTCGGGTCTCGGCGATTTGGCCCTGGACGAGCCGTGCGAACGTCTCGGCCTGCAGTGCCACGTACTCGACCCCCAGGGTGGCCACCGTGGACGAGGCCCGTGAGAAGAGGTAGTCGCCGACCAGGATCGCGACCGTGTTGCCCCAGCGCAGGTTCGCCGAGGCCACGCCGCGGCGCACGTCGGCGTCGTCCATCACGTCGTCGTGGTACAGGCTGGCGACGTGGGTGAGCTCCATGACGATGGCCGCGCGGTCGACGGCGTCCGGGTCGGCCCCCGCGTAGAGCTCGGACGCCAGCACGACCAGCAACGGGCGGAACCGCTTCCCCCCCGCCGACAGCAGGTGCTGGGCGGCCTCGGTGACGAACGGCGTCCGCCCCTGTGAGGCGTCCAGCAGCGCGGCCTCGATGGACTCCAGCCGCGCGCGGACGGCTGACTCGAAGGCCGGGTCGACCGCCTCGTACGTGATGGACGTCACAACTCTCCTAGGTCAGGGGCTGCGCCGGCTCAGCGCAGGAAGGACCCCGCGAACGACGCCAGCTGCATGGCCTGGTCGGGCACCACGCCCAGCCACACCGTGGCGACAGCGCCGACCACGACGGGGATCCAGGTCCACGCGCTGGCGCTACCCACGAAGGTACCTCGTGCCGGCGCCGACACGAACATGACCATGATCACGCGCAGGTAGAACCACGCGCCCACGAGGCTCGCCAGAACCGCGACGATGACCAGCCACCAGTAGCCGCCGCGCCAGGCCGCCGTGAACACCGCCCACTTGCCGATGAACCCGCCGGTCAGCGGGATGCCCGCGAAGCTCAGCATGAACAGGGCGAACAGGCCCGCCACCCACGGGTTCTTGCCGGCCAGCCCGGCCCAGCCGGCGATGCCGTTCTCCTCGCCGGCCGCGTTGCGCACCATCGTGACCAGCGCGAACGCGCCGATCGTGGCGAACCCGTAGGCGCCCAGGTAGAACATGATGGACGCCGTGGACGTGGCCTGGCCGGCGGGCACCAGTTGGCTGGCGCCGACGACCGCGGTCAGGATGAACCCGGCGTGGGCGATCGAGCTGTAGGCCAGCAGCCGCTTGATGTCGGTCTGGGTGAGGGCGGCGCTGATGCCGACCACCATCGTCGCGACGGCGAGGATGGCGAACAGGGGCTGCCAGGTCCAACGCTCCCCGTCCAGGGCGACGTAGAACACCCGCAGCAGCGCGCCGACCGCGGCCATCTTGGTGCAGATGGCCATGAACCCGGTGACGGGGGTGGGGGCGCCCATGTAGACGTCGGGCGTCCAGTTGTGGAACGGGACCACGCCCACCTTGAACAGCAGGCCCACCGACACCAGCGCCAGACCGGCGAGCAGCAGGCTGTGACCGTTCTTGGCTGCGGCCACCGCGTCGTGGATCGCCCGCAGGTCGAACGACCCCGCGAACAGGTAGAGCATCGCGATGCCGAACAGGAAGAACGCCGAGCTGAACGCGCCGAGGAGGAAGTACTTCAGCGCCGCCTCCTGGCTCAGCAGCCGCCGGCGGCGCGCCATCGCGGTCATCAGGTACAGCGGGAGCGAGAACACCTCCAGCGCGACGAACATGACCACCAGGTCGGCCGAGGCCAGGAAGACCATCATGCCGCCCAGGGCGAACAGTCCGAGCGGGAAGACCTCGGTGTGCTCGTGCCGGGCCGCGCTGGCCTCGGCCTCGTCGAGCGACCCCGGGACGGCCGCCGCAGACGCCGCGAACGCGGTCGCCCCGCCGTTGAGCTTGCGCTCACCGAACACCATGAGCGCCAGCCCGCCGAACACCAGAAGCGCTGCCCACATGAAGAACGTCGGTCCGTCCAGCATGATCGAGCCCATGGCCAGGCGTCCGCCGTAGCCAGCACGCCAGTTGATGATGAGGAACACCAGCGACACCACGATGGTGACGAGGACCAGGCTCATCTGAGCGACGAAGCGCAGCGCCCGCGGCAGCATCGCCTCCAGCAGGATGCCGAGGCACCCGGCGAGGAGCAGGAGCAGCACCGGCGCGAGGGGACGCCACTCCAGCGTCGGCGTGGTGAACTCCAGCAGCGTCGACATCACTTGACTCCCTTCACGACCGGCGCGGGGTCGGTGGCCCCGACCGCCTGCACGGCCGCCTTCGCGGTGGGCTCGACGAGTTGGACGGCCGCCTGCGGCCAGAAGCCCAGGACGAGGATGATCCCGAGGACGGGCACCATGATCGCCCGCTCCAGGCCGGTCAGGTCACGGCCGGTGAACGCCTGGGACGCCTGCTCAGTGACCGGGCCGGTCATGGTGCGCTGGTAGACCCGCAGGACGTACACGGCGGCAAGCACCACGCCCAACAGGGCGACGACCGTGACCACCGGGTTACGCGACCACGTGCCGGCGATGACCATGAACTCGCTCACGAACGTCGACAGCCCGGGCAGCGACAGGGCGGACAGCCCGGCCAGCAGCCACACGCCGGCGAGCACGGGGGCGACCTTCTGGACGCCGCCGAACGCGTCGATGTCGGCCGACCCGCGGCGCTTCACGAGGTAGCCGACCACCAGGAACAGGGCGGCGGTCGAGAACCCGTGGTTGAGCATGTAGAAGATCGACCCCGCCACGGACGCCGTGGTGAACGCGTAGATGCCGAGCACCATGAACCCGAAGTGGCTGACGGAGGTGTAGGCGACCAGGCGCATCAGGTTGCGCGAACCGATCGCCCCCAGCGCCCCCCACAGGATCGAGACCACCGCGAACCACACCATGAACGGCGCGACCCACTGGCTCGCTTCGGGGAACAGGCCCAGGCAGAACCGGATCATGCCGAACGTGCCGATCTTGTCGAGCACGCCGACCAGCAGGGTCGCCGACCCGGGGGTCGACTGCTCGGCGGCGTCCGGAAGCCAAGTGTGCAGCGGCACCATCGGCGCCTTGACCACGAACGCGACCAGGAAGCCCAGCATCAGCCACCGGCCGAGGTCGCCGCCGATCTGCAGGGCGGCCACGTCGGCGATCAGGTAGGACGGCGAGCCCTGGTCCGCGCCCACCACGAACAGCCCGACGACCGACGCCAGCATGATCAGGCCGCCGGCGAGGCTGAACAGCAGGAACTTCACGGCCGCGTACCCGCGCCGCTCGCCGCCGTAGCCGGCGATGAGGAAGTACATGGGGATGAGCGTGGCCTCGAAGAACAGGTAGAACAGCAGGACGTCGGTGGCGGTGAACACGAACACCGATAGCCCTTCCAGCACCAGCACGAGCCCGAAGAACGCCTGCGCTCCCCAGCGTCCGGACGGTGCGTTCCACTCCGCGATCAGCACGACGGGGGTCAGGATCACGGTCATCAGCACCATGGCCAGGCCCATACCGTCCAGGCCGAGCGACCACCAGGCGCCGAAGGCACGGATCCAGGGCACCTTGACCGACAGGTCGACGCCTCCGGCGTACAGGCCGGCGACGGTGATGCCCGCTGCCAGGGTGGCCAGGGCGACGCCGATGCCGATGATGCGGGCCGCGCCCCTGCCCATGGGCAGGAGCAGCAGCAGGCCGCCGACGAGCGGGAGCAGACCCAGGAAGGTGAGCCAGGGGAAAGTCATCTCAACTCCTCCCTCAGCCCAGCTGGCCGAGGATCAGGACGGCGCCCAGGGCGAGGACACCCATGGCCATGGTCAGCGCGTAGGTGCGGACGTGGCCGGTCTGGAACCGCCGGACCTGCCCGGACAGCCCGGCGAAAGCCCGGGCGGCGCCGTCCGCCGCCCCGTCGATGCCCGTGCTGTCGGTGGCCACCATCGCCCGCGCGGTCGCGTGGGTGGGAGACACGAACAGGAAGTCGTTGGTCTGGTCGCCGAACAGCACGTTGCGGCCCGCGATGGCGAACGGGTTGTTGGTCGCGGGGGCCACCTTGGGCAGCGGCGCGCGACCGAAGACGAGGTACCCCATCGCGATGCCCGCGGCGACGACCGCCATGGTGGCCAGGCCCACCGGTGTGGGCAGCCAGCTCACCTCGTGGGCGTGGTTGCCGGCGGCCGGCTCGAGCCAGCCCTGGATCCAGCCGTTCATCACGACGCCGGCCACCACCGAGAAGAGGGCGAGGATGATCAGCGGGATCGTCATCACCTTCGGCGACTCGTGCGGATGCACGCCGTCGTTCCAGCGCTTGCCGCCCCAGAACGTCATGAACATCAGGCGGGTCATGTAGAAGGCGGTGACGCCGGCGCCCAACAGCGCGCACGCGCCGATGAACGCGTTGTGCTCGAAGGCGGCCTCGATGATGTGATCCTTGCTGAAGTAGCCGGCCAGCGGCGGGACGCCGATGATGGCCAGGTAGCCCATGGCGAACGTCCAGAACGTCACGGGCAGGTACTTCCACAGGCCGCCGTAGTTGCGCATGTCGACGTCGTCGTGCATGCCGTGCATCACCGAGCCGGCACCGAGGAACATGTTGGCCTTGAAGAAGCCGTGCGTCAGCAGGTGGAAGATCGCGAACGCGTACCCGGCGGGGCCGATGCCCGCGGCGAGCATCATGTAGCCGATCTGGCTCATGGTCGAACCGGCGAGCACCTTCTTGATGTCGTCCTGGCTCGTGCCGATCCAGGCGCCGGCCAGCAGCGTGACCGTGCCGACGATGACGACGGCCAACTGAGCGACCGCGGACGCCTCGAACACGGCGTGGCTGCGGACGACCAGGTACACCCCGGCCGTGACCATCGTGGCCGCGTGGATCAGCGCCGACACCGGCGTCGGGCCCTCCATCGCGTCCAGCAGCCAGGCCTGCAGCGGCACCTGAGCCGACTTGCCGCACGCCCCTAGCAGCAGGAACAGGCCCACCAGGGTGGCCCACGTGCCGTCCAGCTGGGACGCGCCCGCGTTGACGTCCACGAAGGCCGAACTGCCGAACAGGGCCAGCATCGACGCGATCGCCATGAGCATGCCCAGGTCGCCGACGCGGTTCATCACGAAGGCCTTGGTGCCGGCCGCGGCGGCGGACGGCTTGTGCTGCCAGAAGCTGATCAGCAGGTAGGACGCCAGGCCGACGCCCTCCCAGCCCACGAACAGCACCAGGTAGTTGTCGGCCAGCACCAGCAGCAGCATGGCGGCGATGAACAGGTTGAGGTAGGCGAAGAACCGGCGGCGGCGCGGGTCGTGGCTCATGTAGCCGATCGAGTACACGTGGATCAGCCCGCCGACGCCCGTGATCAGCAGCGCGAACAGGATCGACAGCTGGTCGACCAGCAACCCTACCCGGAAGTCCCACGTGCCCACGCTGAACCAGGTGTAGGCCGCGGCCGACACCGCGCGCTCCTCGGGCGCCGACATCAGCTGCTGGCCGAACAGGCACGCGGCGATCGCGAACGACCAGAAGACGGCCGCCGTGGCCAGCAGGTGGCCCCAGGCGTCGCTGACGCGGCCCGCCAGCAGCAGCAGGCCGGCGACGGCCAGCGGCACGGCGATCATCGTCCACGCAAGGGTGAACATCCCGGTCGCGCCGACCGGGGCGATGGTCTCGAGAAGATGCACGGGTAACCCCTCAGAGCTTCAGCAGGTTGGCGTCGTCGACGGAGGTCGAACTGCGGGTCTTGAAGATCGTCACGATGATGGCCAGGCCGACCACGACCTCGGACGCGGCGACCACCATGACGAAGAAGCTCGCCACCTGACCGTCGAGCCCGCCGTTGACGTGCGAGCCGGACACCAGCGCCAGGTTCGCCGCGTTGAGCATGAGCTCGACGCACATGAAGGCCACCAGCGCGTTGCGCCGGACCAGCACCCCGACGGCGCCGATCGAGAACAGGATCGACGACAGAATCAGGTAGTTCTCCGGGTTCATCATCGCGCCGCACCTCCCTGGACGCCGGCCGGGACGTAGCCGCACTCGCGCCGGGTCATGACTCCTCCTCCTCGTCGCGCACGGCGGTGATCGCCGCGAACGTCTCGTTCGTGAGCCGGGCCAGCTGGGTCGGCTCGACGGCCGCCCCGCGCAGGACCAGCGTGCGGCTGACCGACTTCTCGGCCACCGACCCGTCCGGCAGCAGGGCCGGCGCACCGATGGCGTTCGTCGTGGCGTACACCCCCGAGTTGGGCAGCGAACCGGGGTGCTCGCCGGTGGTCGCGTAGGCCTTCATGCGGTCGGCGGCCTGCTCGCGCTGGCCCTTCTTCGGACGCACGCGCTCGTGGTGAGCCAGCAGCATGGCGCCGACGGCGGCGGTGATCAGCATCGCCGCGGTGAGCTCGAACACGAACACGTACCGTCCGAACAGCAGCGCGGCCAGCCCCTGGACGTTGCCGCCGTCGGTGGCGTTGGCCTCGGTGACGGTCACGGCCGGGCCGACGAGCGCGCCGCCGACGGCGAACAGCAACAGGGCCGCGATGCCGACGCCGCCGAGCCCCGCCAGCAGGCGATGCGCCTTGAGCGTCTCGACGACCGAGTCGGGGGTGTCGACGCCCACCATCATCAGCACGAACAGGAACATCATCAGCACCGCGCCGGTGTAGACGATGATCTGGGCCATGGCCAGGAACGGCGCGTCGAGCGAGGCGTACAGCACGGCGAGGCTGATCATGGCGACGGCCATGCCGAGGGCCGCGTAGACGGCTCGACGGGACAGGACCAGGCCGAGCGCGCCGATCACGGCGATCGGGCCGGCGGTCCAGAAGGCGACCTCGGCTCCGGTGAGCAGCGGGACCAGGTTCACTTGACGCTCCCCTCGTTGACGGGGCCGGTGCGCGTGTCGGGCACGCCGGTGGGCGGCAGGCCGAGGAAGTAGTCCTTCTCGTCGGCGCCGAGCCGGCGCGGGTGCGGCGGCTCCTCCATGCCCGGCAGCAGCGGGGCCAGGAGGCGGTCCTTGGTGTAGATCATCTTCTCGCGGCTGGTGTCGGCCAGCTTGAAGTCGTTGGTCATGGTGAGCGCCCGCGTCGGGCACGCTTCGATGCACAGCCCGCACAGGATGCAGCGCAGGTAGTTGATCTGGTACACCCGCCCGTACCGCTCGCCCGGGCTGAAGCGCTGCTCGTCGGTGTTGTCGGCGCCCTCGACGTAGATGGCGTCCGCGGGGCACGCCCACGCGCACAGCTCGCAGCCGACGCACTTCTCCAGGCCGTCGGGCCAGCGGTTCAGCTGGTGGCGTCCGTGGAAGCGCGGCGCGGTGATCTTCTCCCGTCCGGGCAGGGGGTAGCCCTGGGTGAAGGTCTTGCGGAAGATCGTCCGGAACGTGACGCCGAAGCCGGCCCATGCGTCGAAGAGGCCCATCACTCGTCCTCTCCGAGATGGTCGGACGCCGCGGGTGCGGCCTGGTCTGCGGTGCCGGGGACGACGCCCGCGAGTTCCGGAAGTCGCTGGCCGGGCATCGGGGGCACCGGGTAGCCGCCGGCGAACGCGTCGAACGGGGTGCCGTCGTCCTCCTCGGCGAGCGGCTCGACCTTCTCCGGGCTGCCCAGGAAGACGACCGCCACCAACGCGAGCGCGACGATGCCGATGATCACCCAGAGCAGGGTGCCCTGAAGCAGGCCGTGGTTCATCAGGCCGCGGAGCAGCGCGATCACCATCACCCAGCCCAGCGAGATCGGGATGAGCCAGCGCCAGCCGAGCCCCATGAACTGGTCGTAGCGGAAGCGCGGCAGCGTGCCGCGCAGCCACACGAACACCGAGATCAGCAGTTGCACCTTGATCAGGAACCACAACAGGCCCCAGTAGCCGGTGTCGGGGATCAGCAGGCTGAACGGCCAGATGGCCTTGTAGCCGCCCAGGAACAGCGTGGTCGCCACGGCCGACACCGTCGCCATGTTGATGTACTCGGCGAGGAAGAAGATCGCGTAACGGAAGCCGGTGTACTCGGTGAGGTGGCCCGACACCAGCTCGGACTCGCACTCGGGCAGGTCGAACGGCGCCCGGTTCGTCTCGCCGACCATGGAGATCGCGTAGACGATGAAGGACGGCGCCAGCAGCAGCCAGTACCACTGCTGCAGCCCGAGCGGGTTGCCGCCGAACATCGGCAGGCCCTGCTGCTCGACGATCTCCGAGGTGGACATCGTGCCCGAGTACAGGAACACCGCCACGAACGACAGGCCCATCGAGATCTCGTAGGAGATCATCTGGGCCGAGGAGCGCAGCGAGCCCAGCAGCGAGTACGCCGACTGGGACGACCAGCCGGCCAGCACGAAGCCGTAGATAGCCACCGAGCTCATCGCCAGGATCAGCAGCGCGGCCACCGGCGAGTCGGTCACCTGCAGCCGGGTGACGACGCCGAACATGTTAACCTCGCCGCCCAGCGGGATCACCGACCAGGCGGTGAACGCCGTGACGCCGGCGATCAGCGGGGCGATGCTGAACAGCACCTTGTCGACCATGCCGGGCGCGAAGTCCTCCTTGAAGAGGAGCTTGAGCCCGTCGCCGAGCGCCTGGCCGAGGCCGCCCAGCTGGATCGGGTTCATGATCGGCCCTAGCCGGTGCTGCATCTTGGCGACGAGGCGCCGCTCGTACCACACGTTGAAGATCGTCCAGGTCAGCAGCAGGACCACCACGCCGATGACCTTGATCAGCACGATCCACCAGGGGTCGTTGCCGAAGATCGAGATGTCGTAGACGGTCATGCCGCACCTCCGCTCAACGAGACGGTTACGCCGGCGACCGCCCGGATCTCCCCGAGACCGCCGTCGCCGATGTGGCCCGGGACCCACACGACCCCGTCCACCATGGACTGCTCGACCACGACCGGCAGCGTGCGCGACCCGCCGGACGCGATCAGGGTGACCGAGTCGCCCGGCCGCAGGCCCAGGCCGGACGCCGAGGCGGGGCTCAGCCGGGCGACCTCCGGCTTGGCCGTGGCCAGCAGGGCCTCGGCGCCGTCGGTGCCGGCGGCGCCGTCGATCAGCTGCCGCCAGGAGGCCAGCACGAAGCCGTCCGTCGTGGATGCCGTGGACGCCGGCGCGACCGGCGAGGCGACGCCGGGGGCCAGGGCGGGCGTGCCCTCCCAGGACCCGAGCTCGTCGAACTCGGCCTTCGCTGCCTTGGCCGTGCGGACGCCCAGCTCGCGGCCGAGGCCGTCCGCGATCATGGCCAGCGCGCGCAGGTCGGTCATCGGGGTGGGCACCTGGGTGATCACCCGGTTGACGCGCCCGGCGCGGTGCTCCCAGTTGAGGAAGGTGCCGGCCTGCTCCTCGATCAGGTCGACGGGGATGACCACGTCGGCCCGCTCGGTGACCTGTGAGGCGCGGGTCTCCAGGCTGACCAGGAACCCGACCTGCTCCAGCGCGCGGCGGGCCAGCCCGGCGTCGGCGAAGTCGGTCGGCTGGACTCCGGCGACCACGAGGGCGGCCAGGTCGCCGCGGACCGCCGCGCCGAGGATGCCGGCGGCGTCGCGTCCGGGGGTGGTGGGCAGGCGGTCGGCACCCCACACCGAGGCGACGTCCACGCGGGCGGCGGCGTCCGAGACCGGACGCCCGCCCGGCAGCAGCCCGGGCAGGCAACCCGCCTCGAGCGCCCCGCGCTCGCCGGCGCGGCGCGGCACCCAGGCCACGCGGGCGCCGGTGCGCGCGGCCAGCTCCACCAGGGCGGTGAAGGTGCCGGGCGCCGTCGCGGCCCGCTCCCCCACCAGGACGACGGTGCCGGCGTCGGCGTCCAGCCGGGCCACGGCGTCCGCCTCGGCCCCGGGGACGGTCGGCACCAGGCGCGCGCCGAGCTTACGGGACCCGTTGGACTCGAACGGGGCCACGACGACCACCTCGACGTGGCTCTTGCGGACCGCCTTGCGCAGCCGCAGGAAGACGATCGGGCTCTCCTCCTCAGGCTCGAACGCCACGCAGACGACGCGCGTGGCGGCCTCCAGGTCGGCGTACGTGACGCCCTGGCCCACCCCGCGTCCCGCGACGGCGTAGGCGAGGAAGTCGCCCTCCTCGCGGGACAGCGGCCGGGCGCGGAAGTCGATGTCGTTGGTGCGCAGCACCGTCCGGGCGAACTTGGAGTAGCCGTAGGCGTTCTCGAGCGTGAGGCGTCCGCCGGTGAGCACGCCGACGCTGCCGCCGGCGGCCCGCAGGCCGGACACCGCGGCGTCGATGGCCTCGGGCCAGGACGCCGGACGCAGGACGTCGCCGTCACGCACCAGCGGCGTGGTGAGCCGGTCGCCCACGCGACCGGAGTGGAAGGCGAACCGGCCGCGGTCGCAGTTCCATTCCTCGTTGACCTCGGGGGCGTTGCCGGCGAGCCGGCGCATCACCTGGAAGCGGCGGTGGTCGGTGCGCAGCTGGCAGCCCGCGGCGCAGTGCTCGCAGGTGGTCGGCGTCGACACCAGGTCGAACGGCCGGCTGCGGAACCGGTAGTCGGCGCTGGTCAGCGCGCCCACCGGGCAGATCTGGACGACGTTGCCCGAGAAGTAGCTGTCGTAGGGGTCGTCGGCGTAGAAGCCGACCTGCTGCAGCGCCCCGCGCTCGACGAGCGCGATGAACGGGTCGCCCGAGATCTGCTCGGAGAACCGGGTGCAGCGGGCGCACAGGACGCAACGCTCGCGGTCGAGCAGGATCTGCGCCGACACCGACACCGGCTTGGGGAACGTGCGCTTGAGCCCGTCGTAGCGGCTCTCGGCGTACCCGTGGCTCAGCGCCTGGTTCTGCAGCGGGCACTCGCCGCCCTTGTCGCAGATCGGGCAGTCGAGCGGGTGGTTGATCAGCAGCAGCTCGAGCATGCCCTTTTGGGCCTTCTCAGCCACCGGCGAGGACACCTGCGTGCGGATCTGCATGTTCGGCGCGCACTCCAGAGTGCAGGACGCCTGCGGCTTGGGCATGCCGCGCCCGTTGCCCATGTCAGGCACCTCCACCATGCACTGGCGGCAGGCGCCCATCGGGTCGAGCAGCGGGTGGTCGCAGAACCGCGGGATGTCGATGCCGATCATCTCCGCCGCCCGGATCGCCAGCGTGCCCTTGGGCACCTGCACCTCGATGCCGTCGATGAAGACAGTGATCGTGTCCGGCTTGGCGACCTGGCCGGCCACCTTCGCGTCGACGCTCATGCCTGACCCCCTTCGATCGTCGCGGGGTGGATCGCCCCGGTCACGTCGGTGCCCTGCCCGGGGTTGGACTCGCGTTGCGGATAGGTCGCGGGCCGCGAGTTCACGTCGAACAGGGCGCTGCGCGCGTACGGGAACAGCTGCCACGCCGGGGTGTGGTAGCCCTGCTCGAACTCGCCGCGGAAGTGCTTGACCGCCGACGTGACGCAGGCGACCGCGCCGTCGGCCAGCGCGCAGAACGAGCGCCCGCCGATGTTGTCGCACACGTCGAGCATCTTGTCGACGTCCCCCTCGGACGCCGTGCCGGCCTCGAAACGCTTCAGCAACTGCACCAGCCACCAGTTGCCCTCGCGGCACGGCGTGCACTTGCCGCAGGACTCGTGCTTGTAGAACTCGACCCAACGCAGGGTCGTGCGCACGACCGACGTGGTCTCGTCGAACACCTGCAGGGCCTTGGTACCGAGCATCGAGCCGACCCCGGCCATGCCCTCGTAGTCGAGCGGCACGTCGAGGTGCTCGGCGGTCAGGATCGGGGTCGAGCTGCCGCCCGGCGTCCAGAACTTGAGCTCGTGGCCCTCCCGCATGCCGCCGGACAACTCCAGCAGCTCGCGCAGCGTGATGCCGAGGGGGGCCTCGAACTGGCCCGGACGCCGCACGTGCCCCGACAGCGAGTACAGCGTGTAGCCCTTGGACTTCTCGGTGCCCATCGAGGCGAACCAGGCGGGGCCGTGCGCGACGATGCTGGGCACCGAGGCGATCGACTCCACATTGTTGATCACCGTCGGGCAGGCGTAGAGGCCGGCGACAGCGGGGAACGGCGGACGCAGCCTGGGCTGGCCGCGGCGTCCCTCCAGCGAATCCAGCAGGGCCGTCTCCTCGCCGCAGATGTAGGCGCCCGCGCCGGCGTGCACCACGATCTCCAGGTCATAGCCCGAGCCCAGGATGTTGCGGCCCGCGAACCCCGCGGAGTACGCCTCGCGCACAGCCTGCTGCAGCCGGCGGATCACGTGCAGCACCTCGCCGCGGACGTAGATGAACGCGTGGTGGCACCCGATCGCGTACGAGCTGATGATGATGCCCTCCACCAGCGTGTGCGGGGACGCCATCATCAGCGGGATGTCCTTGCAGGTGCCCGGCTCCGACTCGTCGGCGTTGACCACGAGGTACTTGGGGTTCGGGTTGTCCTGCGGGACGAAGCTCCACTTCATGCCCGTCGGGAACCCGGCGCCGCCGCGTCCGCGCAGGCCCGAGTCCTTGACCAGGCCCATCACGTCGGACGGCGCCATACGCAGCGCCTTCTTCAGCGCGCCGTAGCCGCCGGTGCGCTCGTAGTTGGCGAGCTTCCAGGCCCGCTCGTCGCCCCAGTTGGCGCTCAGGACGGGGGTCAGGGTGTCGGTCACTTCGCCTCCTGCTTCGTCTGCGACGGCGAGTCGTCCGGCGCGGCCGGGGCCCGCCAGCCTCGCTCGTTGGCGATGTCCAGGCCCAGCAGGGACGCCGGCCCGGCCGCGGGGCCCTCGTCCGCCCGGCCGTCGGGGAAGCCGGCCAGGACGCGTTCGGCCTCGCGCCAGCCGATGAGCTCGGCGCCCCGGGTGGAGGCGACCGGCCGGCCCGCGGCGAGGTCGTCCAGCAACTCCTCGGCCGAGCTGGGGGTCATGGTGTCCATGAACTCCCAGTTGACCATCATGACCGGCGCGAAGTCGCAGGCCGCGTTGCACTCCAGGCGCTCGAGGCTGAACTGGCCGTCGGCGGTGGTCTGGCCCTCGTGGATGCCCAGCTTGTGCTCGACCGCCTCCAGCAGGTGGTCGCCGCCCATCACCGCGCACAGGGCGGTGGTGCAGACGCCGACGTGGTGCCGTCCGGCCGGACGCCGCTTGTACATCGTGTAGAAGGTGGCCACGCCCGAGACCTGCGCGGTCGTGATGTCGAGCACCGCAGCGCATGCCTCGATGCCGGCGGGCGACACGCGGCCGTCCACCGATTGCACCAGGTGCAGCATCGGCAGCAGGGCCGAGCGGGGCTGCGGGTAGCGGGCCGCGATCTGCCGCAACTCGGCAACGGTGGTCTCGGTGATGTTCGTCGAGGTGTCGGCCAGGTCGACCGAGCCCGACTCGGGGAAGAACGACTCGAACTCGTGGCCGAACCCGGCCGAGTAGACCTCGGGCTCAGAAGCGGCGCTCATCGGTCCACACCTCCCATCACGGGGTCGAGCGAGCCCACGGCGACCACCACGTCGGAGATCATGCCGCCCTCGCACTGGATCGGGACGGACTGCAGGTGGTTGAACCCGGGGTCGCGCATGTGCGCGCGGTACGGGCGCGTGCCGCCGTCGGAGACCACGTGGCAGGCGAGCTCGCCCTTGGGCGACTCGATCGGCACGTACGCCTGGCCCGCCGGCACCCGGAAGCCCTCGGTGACGATCTTGAAGTGGTGGATCAGGGCCTCCATCGACTCGCCCATGATGTGCTTGATGTGCTCGTGGCTGTTGCCCTGGCCGTCCGGGCCGACCGCGAGCCGCGCGGGCCAGGCGATCTTCTTGTCCTTGACCATGACCGGCTGGCCGGTGGACGCCTCCAGCCGCTCGGCGCACTGCTTGACGATCTTCAGCGACTCCCACATCTCGTCCAGCCGGACGCGGAAGCGGGCGTAGCTGTCGGCGCCCTCCCAGCCGTCGGTCGGCTTCCAGGCGCACACCTCGAAGTCGTAGGTCTCGTACCCGCAGTAGGGCTGCGACTTGCGCAGATCCCACGGGTAGCCGGTCGAGCGCAGCACCGGGCCGGTGACGCCGAGGGCCATGCAGGCCGCCAGGTCCTGGTGGCCGATGCCCATCATGCGGCCCTTGAAGATGGGGTTCTCGTTGCAGAAGGCGGCGTACTCCGGCAGGTGGTCCTCCAGCCAGTCGATCACCTCGCGCAGGTGGGGCAGCCCGTTCTCGGGCAGGTCGTTGGCGACCCCGCCCGGACGGACGTACGCGTGGTTCATGCGCAGGCCCGTGACCGCCTCGAAGAAGTCGAGGATCATCTCGCGCTCGCGGAACCCGATCGTCATCACGGTCAGGGCGCCGATCTCCATGCCGCCCGTGCCGATCGCGACCAGGTGGCTGGCGATGCGGTTCAGCTCCATCATCAGCACGCGCAACTCGTTGGCGCGCTGCGGGATCTGGTCCTCGATGCCCAGCAGCCGCTCGACCGACAGGCAATAGGCGACCTCGTTGAAGATCGGGGCCACGTAGTCCATGCGGGTCACGAACGTGGAGCCCTGCGTGTAGGTGCGGTACTCCATGTTCTTCTCGATGCCGGTGTGCAGGAAGCCGATGCCCGGGCGGATGCTCATCACCGTCTCGCCGTCGCACTCCAGGATCAGGCGCAGGACGCCGTGCGTGGACGGGTGCTGCGGGCCCATGTTGATGACGAGCGTCTCGTCATGGCGCTCGGCCTGTTCGCTGGCGATCTCGGCCCAGTCGCCGCCCATGGCGGTGTAGACGGTGCCGGTGGTCTCCTCGCCCGGGGCGGCGTAGAAGTCGGTGCCGCTCATCGGTAGTTCCTCCGCTCGTCGGGGGGCGGGACGACCGCGCCCTTGTACTCGACCGGGATGCCGCCCAGCGGGTAATCCTTGCGCTGCGGGTGGCCGACCCAGTCGTCGGGCATCAGGATGCGGGTCAGCGCCGGGTGGTCGTCGTAGACGATGCCGAACATGTCCCACGTCTCGCGCTCGTGCCAGTCGGCGGCCGGGTAGAGGGCGCACACGCTGGGGACGTGAGGGTCGGCGTCCGGGCAGGTGGTCTCCACGCGGAGCCGGCGGTTGTGGGTCATCGACTGCAGGTGGTAGACGGTGTGCAGCTCGGCACCGGCGTCTTGGGGGTAGTGGACGCCGGACACCGACGCGCACATCTCGTAGCGCAGGTGGGCGTCGTCGCGCAGGGCGGTCATGACGGCCAGTAGGCGCTCGCGCGGCACGAACGCGGTGAGCTCGCCGCGGTCGAACAGGACGTCGGCGAACGCGTCGTCCACGAGGGTCTCCAGCCGGGCGATGACCTGCTCGTGCCCGTCGGGCAGCGGACGCGGGGAGGACGTCGGCCGGTACACCGGACGGCTGATCTCGCCGTAGCCGGAGGTGTCGGGCGTGCCGTCGGACCACATGCCGCGCACGCTGGGCGCCGGCTGGGGCGAACTCTGGGCGTCCTCGCGCTCGAGCCCGGCCTCGGGGGCGGAATCGGCGCCGACGACCGGCTCGGAGATCGTCTTCTCCTCGCCGGGGAGCGGCTGATTCGGGACGGTCATCGCATGAGCCCCTTCTGCTCGATCGTGGCGGGCGCGATCAGGGCCAACTGCTCAAGGTCGGCCAGCACCTTGGTGCGGTGGGCGCCCATCGGATCCCGCAGCACGATCTCGCGCAGCTTGAACATGCCGTCGATGAGCATGTCCGGACGCGGCGGGCAGCCGGGCACGTAGATGTCGACCGGGACGATGTGGTCGCCGCCCTGGACGATCGCGTAGTTGTTGAACATGCCGCCCGAACTGGCGCAGACGCCCATCGCCATGACCCACTTGGGGTTGGGCATCTGGTCGTAGACCTGCCGCATGACCGGCGCCATCTTCTGGCTCACGCGTCCGGAGATGATCATCAGGTCGGCCTGGCGCGGCGACGCGCGGAACACCTCTTGGCCCCAGCGGCCCGCGTCGAAGCGGGGGCCGCCGTAGGTCATCATCTCGATGGCGCAGCAGGCCAGGCCGAAGGTGGCCGGCCAGAACGACGTGCGGCGCATCCAGCCGGCGACGGCCTCGACGGTGGTGGTCAGGATCCCCTCTTCAGGGAGTGCGTCCTCGATGCCCATGGTGGTTCTCCCTTTCGGCTCAGTCCCACTCCATGCCGCCGCGTCGGTACTCGTAGTAGTACGCGACGCACAGCAGCAGGAGGAAGACGATCATGGCCAAGATGACGAACATGCTCAGCTGGTCGAACGCGACCGCCCACGGGTACAGGAAGGCGATCTCGATGTCGAAGACGAGGAACATCATCGCGGTGATGTAGTACTTCACGGGGAAGCGGCCGCCGGCCGCCCTGGGCGTGGGGTCGATGCCGCACTCGTACGGCATGTACTTGCTCTTGTTGTACCGCTTCGGGCCGATGAACAGCGAGGCCACGACCATGACGCCCAGCAGGATGGCGGAGAAGAACAGGACCCCGAGGATCGGAATGTACGGGCTCATCGAACAGGTCCCTTCTGGTTGAGGCCGATCATGCCGACGGCACCGCCTTCTGCAGCGACGTCAACAGCTTGTCCATCCAATCACCGTCTTGCGTGTCGTACAGGTGGGCCAGCAGTTTCATCGTGAAGCGCATGAGCGTGGGTCTGGGCAAACCGTAGCGCGTGCAGAGGTGCATGATCTCCGGACGCTCGATCAGGGACACGAACACCTGCCCCAGCCGGTAGTAGCCCCCCCATGAGGACTCCAGCGTCGTCCGGTAGCCCTGCAACGCCCGCTCGGCCCCCGGCGTGCCGAAGCCGCGGGCGCGGGCGTCCGCGATGGCGTCGGCGGCGTACTCGGCGGCCTCCATGGCGTACGGGATGCCCTCGCCGTTGAACGGGCTGACCATGCCGCCGGCGTCGCCGACGAGCAGCAGGCCGCGGCCGTACGCGGGCTTGCGGTTGAACCCCATCGGCAGCGCCGCGGACCCGATGCCGCCGACCTGATTGTCGGGCGTGAGGCCCCACTCGGGCGGCGTCTGGGCCAGCCAGCGCCACAGCAGCTCGCGGTAGTTCGTCTTCTGCGAGGACGCCGTCGAGCTGACGGTGCCCAGCCCCACGTTGACGGTGCCGTCGCCCATCGCGAAGATCCAGCCGTAGCCCGGCAGGATGCCCTTGTCGTCGCGCAGGTCGAGCCAGCTCTCCATGTAGTCGTCGTGCGTGCGCGGGCTGCGGAAGTAGGTGCGCACGGCCACGCCCATGGGCCGGCGGGTGTTCTTCTCCAGGCCCATCCCCAGCGCCAGCCGTGAGCTGTTGCCGTCGGCGGCGATCGTCACGGGGGCCCGGAACTCGCGGCCGTCGCGCGTGCGGACGCCGACGATGCGGTCGGTGCGGTGGTCGACGATCGGGTCGGAAACGGTGGTGTCCTCGTGGAGGTTCGCCCCCGCCGAGACGGCCAGCCGGGCCAGCAGCTCGTCGAACTCCGACCGCGGCCGGGTGAGCCCGAAATCGGGGAAGGACCCCAGTTGCGGCCAGCGGAACTCGAACGGCCGGTCGTGCCCGCCGGCGTAGGTGCGCAGGCCGACGTTGTGGACCCAGCCGGCCTCCTTCGAGACGTCGACGCCCAGGCGGATCAGCTGCTTGGTGGCGCGGGGGGTCAGCCCGTCGCCGCAGACCTTGTCGCGCGGGAACCGGGACTTCTCCAGCAGGCTCACCGCCAGGCCCCGGTCTGCCAGCCACTTGGCGGCCGTCGAACCCCCCGGACCGGCGCCGACGACGATGACGTCCGATTCGATCACCGTGTGCGCAGACCGCGCCTCAGCCATCGAATTCGCCACCTCTCCTCGCCGTCCGGGCCTGACTCGTCGTCAGTCTAGGGAACCACGGGCGGGTTGGCCATTTGGTCGAGGTGGGGTGTCACGGCAAGTCAGCGCGTGATTTAGGGCACGCGTCAGTACCCATATTCGGCCGCCTGGGGTCAGCCCGGGCCTCAGCGCGACGGCCGCGGGACGACCTTCTTGGCCACCGCGCGGGCCTTCTCGGCGTCGGCGATGCGCTGCTGCTCCTTGGCCTCCTCGGCCATGGACGACAGGTCGAAACCCGACCGAGTGAGGAGCGCGACCACCGCCCCGATCGCCAGGGCGATCAGCGGCGAGGCCCCCAGCAGGATGGGCGCCAGGGTGAGGGCGACCACGTCGAAGCCACGCAGCAGGTTGAACACGAGCGTCGTGGGCAGGGCCCCCATCTCGGTGGCCACCATGGGGACGGCGAAGTCGACAGGCTTGGACGTCTGCCAGCGCACGGCCCCCAGCAGGCCGGCCAGGGCGGTGGCCAGGGCGACGAGGGCGGCGTCCGACGCGGTGCGCGGGATGCCGCCGGTCAGGCCGCTCATCGCGGCCACCACGGCCAGCGACCACAGCGCGGCCAGCACCGCCGGCACCACGGTTGTCGCCGTGCGGATCGTGGCGGTCGAGAACGGCATGGCGCGGGCGAGCCCGCCCGTGCGGGACAGCACCCGCAGCGTGCCCAGCGTGGGGATCAGCGCCGTCATCAGCGCGAGCGCCCCGACCAGGGGGGTGACCACGCCGAGGCCCACGGCGTCCGTCGCGTACGGCACGAACGCGGCCGCGACCACGCCGACGAGCGGCTTCGGCGAGCGCAGCAGGCGCTGGGCGTCACGCCACACCAAGGCCCGGACGCCGACGCCCCGGCCGCGCACCGGCCGGACGTGGCCGCGGTCGACGGCCTCCCGCTCGACCAGGATGTCGCGGGCGAGCCCGAGGTCGAGGGCGAACATCGCGCCCTGCATGCCGCTGACCAGGGCGCCGCCCGAGGTGAGGCGGGCGCGGCGGATGCGCTCCAGCCGGCGATGGGCCACGATGCCGAAGCCGATCGTGGCGGCCAGCCCGACCCCGGCGAACCCCCACGGGAGCAGGGCCAGCGACCCCAGCACGGTGGTCGTCCACCAGCCCGCCGTGATGGCCAGCATGGCGGCCAGCGCGGCCACGGCGAGCGCCCCGCACGCCGCCTGCACCACTCGGAGCGCGCGCGTGCGCTCGCCGGCCTGCCCCGCGGCCGCCCAGGCCATCAGGCCGGACGCCGACAGCCCGGTCGCCAGCCCCCACACCACGATGCCGCCGGCGTCCACGCCGGACAGCGCGGCGATCACGGCGGCCAGCGCCGCCGACACGGCGAAGGACGTGGCCAGGACGCCCCACAGGCGTCCGCGCAGCATGCGGGCCCGGGACAGCGGGGCCTCCATGAGCCAGAAGCCCTCGGCGGCCGACGCCAGCACCGGCCCGAACAACCGGGCCACCGACAGTGCCAGCGCGCACAGCGCGAAGTGCAGCGCCCAGGGGATCAGCGTGCGCCCCGTGAGACAGGCGGTGGTGTCGCAGACGACGGCGCGGGCCTGGGTGCCGACGATCGCGTTGACCGCCATCGCCCCGAAGAGCACGACGGCGAAGAGGGTGAAGTACGCGTCCGAGAAGGCCTGGCCGATGCTGCGGGTGGCGCGCCCGTGCCGCCACTGCTTCATGAGCGCGTGTAGGGCTGGCTCGTCGACGACCTCGGGCGGGGTATCGGGGAGGAAGGTGAAGTTCCACGCGCGGTCGGCGGCGGCGGCCAGGGCGTCCGGGGTGGGGTCTTCGGCGGGGATGGGCGCCGGCGCGGACGCCGGGGCGCCCGAGCGGATCAGTTTGCGCGACTTCTTGCTCATGCGCCGTCGGCCGCCTGCGCCGCCTCGGCGCCGGCGGGCGCGGCGACGGGCTCGACGTGGACGATGCGGGTGGCCACCGACGAGACCAGGTGCGGGTCGTGGGACGCCATCACGATCGCCAGGCCGCGCTCGCGCTCGGCGCGCAGGCGGGCGGCGAGCCAGGCGACGCCCTCGACGTCGAGCCGCTGCTCGGGCTCGTCCAGGACGAGCAGCTTGCGCGGCCGCACGAAAGCGGTCGCCAGGGCCAGGCGGCGGCGCTGGCCAGAGCTGAGCGTGCCGGGCAGCTGCCCCGACTGGGGCACCAGGGACACCTCGGCGAGCACCTCGTCGACGATCTCCTCGGGCTCGGCGACGCCGTGCGCCCGGGCCAGCAGGTCGAGGTGTTCCACGACGCTGAGGTCGGGGAAGAAGTCGAGGTCGTCGATGACGGTGGCCACGCCGCGCCGGATCGCCGCGTCGGTCTCGGCCATGCGCAGGCCCTCGAACTCGACGCGGCCCTCGTCGGGACGCTGCGCGCCGATCAGCATGCGCAGGATGGTCGACTTGCCGGCACCGTTGCGTCCGGTGAGGGCCACCGCGTCGCCCGCGAACACCTGCAAGGAGAAGTTGTCGACGATGCGCACCGGACCGAACGACTTGCCGATGCCGGACGCGACGAGGACCGGGGAGCGAGAGGCCATGGACTTGATTCTCGCGCACCGGGCAAGGGGGCCGCGCCGCCGTCCGTGTCTCGTGAGAAGATCGGGGCCGTGCAGAAGTTCGATGCCCGCGCGACCCTGGCCAAGCGCCGCGCCGACGTGGCGGCCATGTTCGACGGCGTGGCGGGCCGCTACGACCTCATGAACGACGTGCTGAGCTTGGGCCAGGACCGGGCCTGGCGCCGCGCGACGATCGCCGCCCTCGACCCGCGGCCGGGCCAGCGCGTCCTCGACCTGGCGGCCGGCACGGGCACCTCCTCGCGCACGATCGCCGACGCGGGCGCCTTCGTCGTGCCGGTCGACCTGAGCGTCGGCATGGTCACCGAGGGCAAGGGCCGGCACCCCGACCTGGGCTTCGTGAACGCGGACGCCCTCCAGCTTCCCTTCGCCGACCACGCCTTCGACGCGGTCACCATCAGTTACGGGCTGCGAAACGTGGAGGACACGGCCGCCGCCCTCGCCGAGATGCGCCGCGTGACCCGCCCCGGCGGCCTGCTGGTCGTGGCCGAGTTCTCCGCCCCCACGTTCGGGCCCTTCCGCGAGGTCTACCAGCGCTACCTGGTGAAGGCGCTGCCCGCCGCGGCCGGAGCGCTGGCGTCCAACCCCCGCGCGTACGACTACCTCGCCGAGTCGATCCTCGCCTGGCCGGACCAGGCGGCGCTGGCCGACCTCATCGCCGCCGCGGGCTGGCAGTCCGTCCAGTGGCGCAACCTGTCCGGTGGCATCGTGGCCCTCCACCGGGCGGTCGCCTGACCGGGGGCGGCGCGATGACCTTCGTCCTGGACGCCTACGCCGCCCGCAGCTGCCCGCTCAAGACCGTCAATGCGTTCACGCCGCACCTCGTGGCGCCCAGCCTGACCAGGCCGAATCCGCCGTTCTTCCACGACGCCGAGGCCGTGGAGGCCGCGGTGGTCGCCCGGCTGGTGGCCGGCTCGGCGACGGTGGCCGACCTGCGGGGCTGGCGCGGTGCGCCGTCCGCCGAGGCTGAGCGCGCCTGCCTGGACGCGCTGGCGTCCGGGGTCGACGTCGTGCTGGGCGGTCTGCTGCCCCGCGACGTGGCCGCGCACCGCAGCGGACGGCCGACGATGCTGGTCCGGGCGCCGGGGCAGGCGCGGGGCTACCGTCCGGTTCAGCTCAAGTTCCACCGCGTGCTGGAGACCGCCGGCGTCGACGACGAGCCGCAGCCGGCGTCCACGCTGGGCGACCCGCAGACGGCGGTCGGGCTGATCGGCCGCAGGTTCCGGTGGGGGCAGCGGCTCAACGCCGCGCTGCAGGTGGCGCACCACTGGCGGCTGCTCGAGGCGTCCGGCTTCGCCGCCGACGAACCCTGGGCCGGGCTGATCGGCACCGACGAGGTGGTGATCACGGACGGCCGCGGCGCGCCCGAGCCGGTGATCGTGTGGCTCGACCTGGGCGCCGAGCGGTGCCCGCAGAACCCGCGCGAGGTGGAGTTCCCGCACGAGGCGCCGCCCGTGACCACGCTGGCCCGCTACGACGCCGAGCACCGCTACCGGGTCGAGCTGGCGGCCCGCGCGCTGGCCTCGTCGGGCCAGGAGACGCTGCTCACGCCGATCCTGTCGCCGGAGTGCCGCGGGTGCGTCTGGCAGGAGCACTGCCAGTCGTCACTGGATGCCGACGACCTGTCGCTACGCATCAGCCGGGCGCCGCTGGACGTCCACGAGGTGCGCACGCTGCGGCGCCTCGGAGTGTCCACGGTGGCCGAGCTGGCCGAGGCCGACCTGGACGCGCTGCTGGCCGACTACCTTCCCCGCGTCAGCCACCGCGACGGGGGCGAGCAGCGGCTGCGGCGCGCGCACCACCGGGCGCGGCTGATCAACGCCGGCATCGAGCTGGAGCGTCAGACCGAGGGCGCCCTCGACCTGCCCCGGCATGACCTGGAGATCGACGTCGACATCGAGACGTCCGCCGACGACCGCGTCTACCTGTGGGGGTTCTGGGTGGACGACGCCGCCGGCGGGCCACCCGCCTACCGCGAGTTCAGCGCCTTCGCCGTGCTCGACGACGAGGCCGAGCGGGCGCTGGCCGCCGCGGCGCTGGGCTGGTTGCGCGAGGTGACTGCCGGGCGCGACTCCGCGGTCTACCACTACTCCGACTACGAGGTGATCCGGGTCAACAAGCTGGCCTCCGGGCTGGAGCGTGGGCTGGCCGGCTGGGCGCGGGCGTTCGCCGCCGAGCGGTTCGTGGACCTGTTCGGCGTCGTCAAGCGGCATTTCTTCGGCGCGAACGGGCTTGGGTTGAAGGTGGTAGCCTCGGCCGTCACCGGGTTCGCGTGGCGCGACGAGGACCCGGGCGGCCTCAACTCCCAGAGCTGGTTCGCCGAGGCGGTCGCCGACGAGGACGCCACGATCCGCGAGCTCGCACGCGTCCGGGTGCTGGAGTACAACGAGGACGACGTGCGCGCCACCTGGCACCTGCGGCGCTGGCTGCGGGAGCAGGCCTAGCCACCGGCTACCGGACGCCGCGGCGTCCCTGCCTGCTGCCGTTGCCGCGGACGCCGACCTCACCCACGCCGGCCAGCGCGGCGACCCGCTCGGCCAGGGTGCGGGCGAAGCCGTTCGGGCCGCCGAACCAGGCCAGCCCGTCGAGGGGGATGTCGCGGACGACGCGGCCCTCCCGGACGCCGACCGTGGGCACCGCGATCACGCCGTCGGCGAGATCGACGGCGTGGACGTCCGACCAGGGGGTGTGGCCGAGCCCGGGCAGGACGATGCCGGTCTCGTCGTAGGCCACGTGCATGCTGAACGCCACCGTCGCCGTGGCGGCCGCCCCGACCAAGCCGACGAGCGCGAGCATCGCCCCCCACGGTTGGGTCAGCCCGAGCGCCGCCCCCAGCGCGAGGCCGACCCACCCGGCGACCACCGCCCAGGTGAGCACCACCATCGGGCCGACCAGGATGCCGCGCGGCGCGACGATGTGGAAGCTCATGCGATCGCCATCCCCGCGCACAGGCCCACCGCGCCGGCCAGCTCGGCCACACCGGTCAGCTTCAGGACGCCGATGAGCGGCGCGCCCGTCGCCCCGCCCAGCACGAGCCGGACCGGCCGGGCCAGCAGCGGCACCATCGCCAGCCCCAGCAGCGCCCACGGCGTGGTGGTCAGAGCGGCGCCCACGACCCCCGCCACGGCCACGCCGGCCAGGGCCGTGTAGAGGCGGCGGGTGGCGGCGTCCCCCAGCCGGACGGCGAGCGTGAGCTTGCCCGACTCGGCGTCTGTCGCCCGGTCGCGCAGGTTGTTGGCGACCAGGATCGCGGACGCCAGCGTCCCCATGGACACCGCCGCCCACCACGCCGCCGCCGGCACCCGGCCCAGCTGGACGAGCGTCGTCCCGCACGTGGCCACCAGCCCGAAGAACACGAACACGTTCACCTCACCCCACCCCGCATACCCGTAGGGACGCCGCCCGCCCGTGTAGAACCAGGCCGCCGCGATCGCGGCCGCCCCCACGGCGAGCAGCCACCACAGCTGCGTGGCGGCGACGAGCGCCAGGCCGGCCACGGCCGCCAGGCCGAACCATCCGAAGGCGACGGCGCGCACCGTGGCGGGCGAGGCCGCCCCCGACCCGACCAGCCGCGCCGGGCCGACGCGGTCGGCGTCCGTGCCGCGGATGCCGTCGGAGTAGTCGTTGGCGAAGTTGACGCCGACCTGCAGTGCCAGCGCGACGACCGCCGCCCCGGCCGCGAGCAGGGGGTCGAAGCCGTCGTGGAACAGGGCCACTCCCGAGCCGGCGACCACGGGGGCCACCGCCGCCGGCAGGGTGCGCAGCCGCGCCCCCCCGACCCAGTCGCCCACGCTCGCCACGCGCCCAGTCTGGCATGACCGGGGCCGGGCCCGCCGGGGCGCGGAGTAGGGTGGACGCATGCCCCGCGTCGTCATCGTCATCATCGTCATCGCCTTGACGGTGTATGCGCTGATCGAGGCCATCGGGGCCGATCAGGCCCGGGTGCGGCTGATGCCCCGCTGGCTGTGGCTCGCGGCCATCGCCTGCCTCCCCGGCGTCGGCGCGCTCGGCTGGCTGGCCCTGGGCCGGCCGACCGGCGGGACGCCGCGTCCCCCGAATCGCCCGATCGCACCGGACGACGACGCCGACTTCCTGCGCGGCTTGTGACGGCCGGCCCTGCCCCCGGGGGCGGCCGATGAGGCGGATGTTCTCGTCGCTGTCCGTCCCCAACTACCGGCGCTGGTTCATCGGCGGGCTGACGTCCAACGTCGGCACCTGGATGATGCGCACCGCCTTGGGCTGGCTGGTGCTGGTCGAGTTGACCGACGGCGATATGGGCGCGCTCGGGCTGGTCACCGGGCTGCAGTTCGTGCCCGCGCTGCTGCTGTCGGCGTACGCCGGCACGCTGGCCGACCGGTTCCCCAAGCGACGCGTGATGATGGCGGCCCAGTCCCTGATGCTGGTGGACGCCCTCGTGCTTGGGCTGCTGGTCACGACGGGCACCGCGCTGCTGTGGCATGTGTACGTGATCGCGATCCTCGACGGCATCGGCTCGGCCATGGACGCCCCGGCGCGCCAGGCGTTCGTGAGCGAGGTGGTGGGCCCCGACCTGCTGCCGAACGCGATCAGCCTCAACTCCACCAGCTTCAACGGGGCGCGCCTGATCGGGCCTGGGCTCGGCGGCCTCCTGATCGCCGCGCTGGGGTCGACGGGGCCCGTGTTCCTGGTGAACGCGGCCTCCTTCGTTGTGGTGCTGGCGATGCTGGCGACCATGGACGCCTCCACGCTGCGGTCGGCGCCCCGCGTGGAGGGCCGGCGTGGCCGGCTCGCCGAGGGGCTGCGCTACGTGGCCGGACGCCCCGACCTCAAGCTGCTGCTCGGCATCGGGTTCATGATGGGCAGCTTCGGGTTCAACTTCGCGATCACCAACCCGATCATGGTCAGGACCGTGTTCGGGCTGGGTCCCACGCAGCTGGGCATCCTGGGCTCGCTCATGGGGGTGGGGGCGCTGACCGCCGCGCTCACGTCGGCGGCGCGGCGGCGTCCGCGGCTGCGCTACGTGCTGGCCGCACAGGCGGGCTTCGCGGCCTTCTCTCTCGCGTCGGTCTTCGCGCCTACCTTCGAGGTGTTCGCCTTGCTCATGGTGGTGATCGGCTACTGCGCGGTGACCACGATGGTGACCGCCAACACGCTGGTGCAGGTGAGCCTGGCGCCGGGCATCCGCGGGCGCGTGATGAGCCTGTGGATGCTGGTGATCATGGGCGGCACGCCGATCGTGAGCCCGCTCGTGGGGTGGATCGGGCAGGCGTTCGGGCCGCGCATGACCGTCATGGTCGGCGTCGTGGGCGTCGGGGCCATGGCGATCGGATCGCTCGCGTGGGTGATGTGGTCGGAGCGCATCCGCGTGTCGGTGGCCTGGGAAGAGCGGCGTCCGCACTGGGTCGTCACGCGCGGCGTCACCGAGGAAGTCGACCCGCGGGCCAAGTAGCGTCCCGGCGCGGTCAGGGGTGGGGCGCGTCCCAGTCGACCAGGGCGTCGCCGTCCAGGCTGCCGCCGGGCCAGACGGCCCGGACGATGCCCGCGGCGGCCAGCGCCTTGCGACACCCTGGGCACGGCGGGTCTGTGATGTACGCCGTCGCCCCCTTGGTGTCGCGCGTCGCGAACAGCAGCGCGTTCACCTCGGCGTGAATGGCGATGCAGAAGCCGGGCGTCCCGGGACGGTCGTAGTCCCCCAGCCCGGGGACGGCGTCGTAGTCGAGGCGTCCGCGCGGGCAGGCGCCCTCCAGGCAGTCCGGACGCCCGGGCGCGGCCCCGTTGTACCCCGTGGCGATGATGCGCCGGTCGACCACCAGGACGGCCCCGACCCGGCGGCGGGTGCATTTGGCGCGGCACGCGACGGCGTCCGCGATGCCGACGAAGTAGTCGTCCCAGCCGGGGACCCGGTGCGTCCCGGGGTCGAAGGCGCTCATCTCAGGCGCTCACGTGGTCGTTGGTCATGGCCTTGGCGGCCTCGACGGGCGTCGAGATCAGGCCCTTGGCGAGCATGAACGCGGTCATCTTCGCCCAGGCGTCCGGGTCGAGCTTGCCGCTGACGCCGCCGGAGGAGGAGGTCCAGAGCGCGACGGTCGCGGTGAGGGTGCGGGACGCCGCCGCCTCGGCCCCGGGCTGCGACGCCAGCGTCGGGATGTGCTTCCGCGAGGCCTCCACCGCGCTCGCGGGCTGCTTCACCGTCCGGTCGATGCCGGCGACCATGGCGTCCGCCACGCGCTTGGCCAGGCCGGGGTTGCTGGTCAGCGTCTCGGCGCGGGTGACGAGCACGATGCTGACCAGCGGCACGTCACCCGACGCGGTCAGCGGCACGGCCCGCACCGGGATGCCGGACGCCTCGAACTGCACCTGGTCGTTGTTGCTGAACCCGATGATGGCCTCCACCTTGCCGGTGGCCAGGGCGACCTGCTGGGTGTAGCCGATCTCGACGATCTCGACGTCGTCGACGGTCAGGCCGGCGTCCGCCAGCAGCACCAGCAGCCCGAACCACGACTCCCCGTACCGGCCCGGGACGCCGACGCTGCGGCCCCGCAGGTCGGCGGCCGTGCGCACGTCGGACGCGTCGGGCACGATCGCGACCACCGGGTAGCGGCGGTAGTACTGGGCGATCGCGACCAGATCCATGCCCTGGGCGCGGGCTTGGACCATCTCGTCGCCGCCGGCCACCACGAAGTCCTCCTCGCCGGCCATGAGCGCGGTGAACAGGCCCTCGTTGGCGCCGTGGTGGCGCAGGGTCGCCTGGACGCCCCGCTCCGTGAACAGCCCCTGAGCCTCGGCCACGTAGAACGGCGCGAACTGGATGTCGGGGATGTAGGTGAGCCCGACGGTGGCCTTGCTGGACGCCGTGACGGGGTCGGTGGGCGTGCGCGCGCACCCGGTCAGGGCGATCGCGCAGGCGAGAAGGGCCGCGGTGAGGACGCGCCAGGGTCGATGCATGGTTGCCTTTCTGGGGGGACGGACGGTCATGCGGACCGCCCGCGCAGGGAGTCGACGACGCGGGAGCGCCGCTCGACGAGGTGGATGAGCCCGTAGAGGGCCGAGGCCATGGCGCACAGGACGACGATGGTGGCGACCATCCCGGCGGTGTCGACGGCGTCGCGCTGGGCGGTGAGCAATTGGCCGAGCCCGCGTCCGCCCATCACCATCTCGCCCACGACGGCGCCGGTGACCGAGAGGGTGAACCCGTTGCGGACGCCGGCCAGCACGCTGGGCAGCGCGAGCGGCACCTCGACGTGGCGGAGCAGGTCGAGCGAGCCGGCGCCGTCCATGCGCGCGGCGTCGGTGAGCGACTGATCGACGTGCCGCAGGCCGACGACCGAGGCGACCAGGATCGGGAAGAACACCATCAGCGCGCACAGCACGACGACCGCGCGCAGCCCGTAGCCGACCCACAGCACGAGCAGCGGGGCCAGCGCGATGGCCGGGATCGCTTGCGTGGCGCCGAGGAACGGGGTCAGCGCGGCCGAGACGACCCGCGAGCGGTGGATCGCCAGCGCCAGCGGCACGGCAATGACCGCCCCGAGCAGGCAGCCGCCGACGGCCTCGGCGAACGTGGTGCCGACGTAGGGCCACAGCGCAGGAGAGGTGACGTCGGTGGCGAGGCGGGACAGCACGGCGTCCGGGGCCGGAAGCACCCACGTGGGCAGGTCGCCGACCCGGACGAACGCGAACCAGGCGGCGACCAGGCCCGCCGCGAGCACCCACGGGGCGGCGTGCAGCGCACCATCGGGGCCGCGTCGCGGCCGCTCGGTGATCTCGCTCATTGCTCGCCCCTCGCCCTCGGATGCGCCGGGGGGTTGCGCGAGGGGTGACGGTCGGGCGCCGCGGACGCCGCCCCGCGCAGGTGCGCGCAGGCGGACGCCGAGGCGTCCCGTGCTGCCTCCCCTCCGGACTTTCACCGTCGGTCCCGGAGTTTCACCGGGTCAACCTGGGGCCCGTGAGGGCCGCAGGGTCGCGGACTGTCACCGCCGGTTCGGAATTGCACCGACCCCGGAGCACGTGTGGGTCCATCCTAGCGCGCCGTCTGCTGCCGCCCTCTTTACCCCCGAGTGAGTGGGCGTTCAGCGGCACCTTGTGCCAGGAGTTTCCGGCATAAGGTGCCAGTGAGTGCCCACTCACCCGCTCGGGCCCGGCACTCGGTCGGCACGGCATGCGGACGGCGGCGCGCTGGCACATCGGAGCGGCGTGTTGGGGCGTAGCGCTCGGCGACCGCGTCGAGTGGTGTCGACATGGTTCTCGATGAAGATGGCCTCCGCCCAATCAGCGTCGGCATCGCTCTGACCAGGGGATATGCCCGAGCGGTCCGGAGGTTCCATTATCGAGAACCATTCCAACACCAGGATCGACCCGATCCGGCCTGCACTCGGGGTGAGAACTGGACGATCACCTGAGCGAACGGGCGCGCACCGGCGCGCAGAAGCGCACGTCAGGGGAATCCGCTCCAGGCGGACGGAACGGGAGCGAATTGCCCTTGCATGCGCTTCTGTCGGAGGGCTGCTTCTTGCCCTGGTTCTTGGCCGTCTCGATGGACTTCGCCGCCTTTGGGTTGAGGTTCGGCGTCCGGCCAGCGACCCGGCGCGGCTTCGCTCAGGGGCATTCGCTCCCGATCCCTAAACAGCGGGCCGGCCAATCGGCCGACCCGCTGCGGGTCAAGCTCAGGCTGCCGCCCGGCTCAGCAGGACTATTTGAGGCCGCCCTGCACCTCGGTACGCAGAGCCGCCACGGCGTCCTTGATCGAGGCCCGGTTGAACAGGATGTCCTGGTACTTGCGGGCCATGATCGCCTGGAAGGTGCTGCCACCCACCGGGGTGATGCCGCCGGCGTCCGCGACCTCGCCCTCGATGGCGGACAGGAAGCCGGCCACCTTCTTGTCGGACGCGGGCAGGGACCCCTCGATCGCCGCGCGCGAGTCGAGGTTGGCGGGCAGGCCGCGTTCGGCGGTGAGGATCTTCGCCGCATCGGTGGAGTTGGCCAGCCAATCGATGAACTTCGCGGCCGCGGCCGTGTTCTTGCCGCGCGCGGACGCCGACCAGTACATCGACGCCTTGTACCACAGCCACTTGTCCACGGCGCCGTCGTCGGACGGCGGGCGGAGCAGCAGCATGTCGACGCCGGACGCGGCGTCCATGGCCTTGATCTGGTTGGACCACAGGAACGTCATCGCGACCTTGCCGGTCGCCATGGCGCTCTGGTCGAGGGACTTGGAGTCCTCCTCGGCCAGCTCGGACGGCGACTGGATCGACTTGACCTTTTGCATGTCCATCATCATCTGGAAGAACTTCTCCATGTGGGCGTTCTCCCAGCCGATCTTGCCGTCGGCCGTCCACTGCTGGCCGCCGAGTTGCCGGGTGTACGCCTTGAACATACCGTCCTGGCCGAAGAGGTTGCCGGTGCCGTACACGCCGGCCTTGTTGATCTTCTGGGTCAGCTCGAGCGACAGGGCCATGTACTCGGCCCACGTCCACGTCTTGTCGTTCGGGACGGCCACGCCAGCCTGCGCGAACAGCTTGGGGTTCGCGATCAGGATCGGGCAGTTCACGCCCGCGTTGATGCCCATGAGGCCCTTGGGGAGGCGTCCCGTGTCCACGGTGCCCTTGGCGAACCGGTCGGTCTTCACACCGGCCTTCTCCAGGTCGAGCAGCGCGCCGCGGTTGCCGTACTCGGCGATGTACTTCTCGTCCATCTGGATGATGTCGGGGGCGTCGTTGGCGGCCACCTGAGTGGCGAGCTTGTCCCAGTAGTTGGCCCACTCGCCCGGCTCGGGCTTGATCGTCACCCCGGGGTTGGCCTTCTGGTAGGCCTCGATGGCCTGGTTGGTCAGCTTGGTGCGGGTGTCGTTGCCCCACCACGTGAAGCGCAGGGTCGCGTTGTTCGGGTCCGCGCTCGTGGCGGGAGCAGCGGCCTGGCCGCTACATCCGGACGACAGCAGCACAGCTGCCCCCAGCCCGACTCCGAAGAAAGTACGACGATCCATTGAGGTCCTCCTTGGCCTGATCGTTGCGTTGAGCCATGCTAACTACTGCCTCACCCTGAACCAGCGCGGTGGCAATGAGTTGCCATGAAACCTTACAAGTTCATTCCTTGGGGCCGGGGTTGACGGTCTCGGCCACCTCGCGCTGGCGCGCCTCCTCCGCGAGGTCGGCGTCCACGCGGGCGTCGGCGTCCGGGCCGGGGTTCACGGCGTCCGCGCGGCCACGCGTGGCGTCGTCGAGGTCGTGGTGATCGTGATCGTGGTCAGTGCCGTCGTGGTGGGTCATGGTGTCTCCGTCCGTAAGATTCGGTGTTGCGGGCGCACTCGGCCACGGTGGCCGGGCCCCACAAGGGTCAATTACCCAGGGCAGGGGGCCCGAAACGTCCTGCCTCGAAGAACCTGGAGCGCCGGACGCCACGGGCGCCAGGTCGGCCGGACCGACGCCTCCCCCGGCATCGGGGTCACACGGTGCGGGGCACGCTGCCCGTCCACTTGAGCAGCCAGCACATCGCCCGGTGTCCGCCGTCGGACGCCTTCCCGAACACCAGCGGGCAGCCACCCTCGATCTCCGTGATGCCGCGCTCCCGGCCGTACGCCGCTGCTTCGGGCGAGACGCTGCCGGCGTCCATGGCGCGGTGCATCCAGATGCGGGTGATGCCCAGCTCGGATGCCTCCTGCACGGTGCCCAGCGCGCGCTCCGGACGCGTGCCGATCACCACCGCCTCGACCCCGCCCGGGATCGCGCTCAGGTCGGGATAGGCCCGATCGCCCTCCACCGACTCGGCGTGGGGGTTGACCGCGAAGACCTCGTAGCCGCGCTCGCGCAGCCGCTGGTACACCGCGTTGCTGCCGTGCCCCGTCGGCGCGTGCGAAACCCCCGTCACCGCGATGCGCCGGCTGGACAGGAACTCCTCGGCCGCCTGCTCGATCTTCATCCCGGACGCCTCTCCTCCCGGCCGTCGCCGGCCTGCTTCGAGGCTAGACCCTCCGACCGACCGCCGCGGCGTCCCGAGGGCTTCGACAGGCTCAGCCACCGGGCTCAGCCGGCGCTGGCTTCGACAGGCTCAGCCTCCGCGCAGGATCGCGGCCATCCTCTTGCCGCGCGCCAGCTCGTCGACCAGTTTGTCGAGGTAGCGGATCTTCTGCATGAGCGGGTCCGCGATGTCCTCGACGCGGTACCCGCAGATGACGCCCGTGATCAGCGCGGCGTTGGGGTTCCACGCGGGAGCCGACGCGAAGAACGTCTCCAGGTCGGAGTCATCGGCGATGACCCGCTCGAGCCCGGCCGCGTCGTAGCCGGTGAGCCACGAGATGACCTGGTCGACCTCCTCGCGGCTGCGGCCCTTGCGCTCGGCCTTCTGCAGGTAGAGCGGGTAGATGCTCGCGAAGCTCGTGCCGAAGATGCGGTGGCGACCCGCCGGAGCCTCGGCCGCGGAACCTGCCGGCGTCACAGGTCGACCACCTCGTTCTCGCCCTCGGCCGGACGCCCGCCGAGAAGGTTCGCCTTGAGAACGCCGAGCAGGGTCGCGGCGCCGTGGGGTGTGTCCCAGTACTCGGCGGTGTCGGCGTCCACGGCCAGAATCACGTTGTCGGGGTTCTCCGGGCCTCCCTGGGTGTAGGCCTCGTTGAACGCGTCCCACAGCTCCTGCTTCTTCGCCTCGTCGTTCAGGATGCTGCCCGTGCCCGACACCGACACGTACGCCCCCTTGCCCGCGAAGGCGAGGTTCACCTGCTTGCCGTCGCTCTGGAAGGCGACGGGGTTGCCGCGCTGCGTGACGAAGTACAGCACCCAGTCCTCGTCGCGGTCCTGCATCGTCATGGGGCGGCTGACCAGGCGGCCCTGGTCGTCCATGGTGGTCAGCATCGCGAACCTGATGTCGTCCAGCAGCTGGCCCAGCGTGTGCTCTCGGTCGTCGGACACGGATCCTCCTCGGCTCGGGTAGGGGCAGCCTGCCACGAAGCACCCCCGTTCCAACAGCCCCGACAAGCCACGATGGCCGGACGCCGCCGCTGACGGACGCCGTTGCCCACGGCTCCCCCACCGGCGCTACCAGGCGTACGCCTCCGGGGCGGCGCCGCCGGGTCCGGGGAAGATGTCGTCCAGGGCGGCGAGGGCGTCGGCGTCCAGGGTGATGTCCAGGGCCCGGAGGCCTCCGTCCAACTGCTCCGCCGTCCGGGGCCCGATGATCGGGCCGGTCACGCCCGGCTGATGCAGCAGCCATGCCAGGGCCACCTCGCCCGGACGCTCGCCGCGCGCCGCGCAGAAGTCCTCCCAGCGCTGCAGTTGCTCCCGGCGCTCTTCGACACGGCGCAGCAGGTCGGGCCGCGTGCGGCGTCCACGCTCGGCCTTTGCAAGGACGCCGCCCAGCAGCCCGCCGCCCAGCGGCGACCACGGGATGACGCCGAGGCCGTAGTGGCGAGCGGCCGGCAGCACTTCCAGCTCGATGGTGCGGGCGCCGAGGTGATAGAGGGACTGCTCGCTGACGAGTCCGAGGCTGTGGCGAGCCCGGGCCGCCTCGCACGCCGCGGCGATGTGCCAGCCGGCGAAGTTGGACGACCCGACGTAGACGACCTTGCCTTGGGCGACGAGGGTGTCCATCGCCTGCCACACCTCGTCCCAGGGCGTGGCGCGGTCGACGTGGTGCATCTGGTACAGGTCGAGGTGATCGGTCTGGAGCCGCCGCAACGAGGCGTCCACGGCCCGCCGGATGTTGACGGCGGACAGCAGCGAGTCGTTGGGCCGGCCGGTCATGCGGCCGTACACCTTGGTCGCCAGCACGACCTCGTCGCGACGCCCGGACGCCGCCAGCCAGCGGCCGATGATCTCCTCGGTCCAGCCGCGGCGCTCGGCGCCGCCGTACACGTTCGCGGTGTCGAAGAAGTTGATGCCCGCGTCCAGTGCGCGGCCCATGATCGCGTGCGCGTCCGCCTCGTCGGTCTCGGGACCGAAGTTCATCGTGCCGAGCACCAGCCGGGACACCGTCAGCCCCGTGCGCCCGAGGTTCGTGTACTGCATGCGGAACCTGCCTTTCGTGTTCGGCCCGCCGGCCGGGCGTGGCTCACGCTACGCCGCCCCGGTCGCGCGTCCAACGGGCCACGAGCCGTCCATCTTCCGCAGTGTCGGACGCCCCGCCTAGGGTGGCGGTGTCCGCACACCCCGACGAGAGACGGCCATGATCACCTTCGAGCACGTCACGAAGCGGTTCGCCGACGGCACAGTGGCGGTGGAGAACTTCTCGCTCGTCGTCCCCAGCCACGCCACGGTGGTGCTGCTCGGGTCGTCCGGCTGCGGCAAGACCACGCTGCTGCGCATGGTGAACCGCATGGTCGACCCCACGTCGGGCAGCGTCCGCATCGACGAGGAGGACGTCGCGCGCCTCGACCCGGTCGCGCTGCGCCGGCGCATCGGGTACGTGATGCAGGCCGCCGGGCTGCTCCCCCACCGCACCGTGGGCGACAACGTGGCGACGGTGCCGCTGCTGCAAG
>WBZS01000733.1_pt1 | contig 34523 bp, 26 predicted proteins | sample 5204201 | NCBI WGS metagenome assembly WBZS01 (sample SAMN12344357, study PRJNA552823) | activated sludge metagenome | biome: Activated sludge suspended growth; feature: Nitrification reactor; material: Wastewater; isolation source: activated sludge from nitrification reactor of wastewater...
GCCAAGGACCAGGCCAATCCGGCTCCCGTCGTCGGCGCTGAGGTGCCGTCCTCGACGGAGCAGCCGAGCGCACCCTCAACAGCGAAGGGGACCGCTCCGTCTCTGACCACGGGCCAGAGCGCACTGCCGGTCGACGGGTACAACTACACGGCCATGGCCACGTACCTAGAGAAGTACTGGACCAACTACAACCAGGCATACCGCAGTTTCGACGGCGTCGGGGGGGACTGCATGAACTTCGTCAGCCAGGCGTTGAGAGCGGGCGGCTGGGCCATGACGGGCGGCTCGTCCGGCGACTACCACTACTGGTGGTACAAGTCCTCGACGCAGACCAAGAGTTGGGCCGCGGTCGACTGGTGGGCCTCCTACGCCCGCAGCAGCGGTCGGACGAGCGCCCTGGGCAACGTCTGGGACCTCCGCCTCGGTGATGTCCTCCAGATCGACCGCAGCAAGGACGGGATCAAGGACCACACGATGATGGTGTCCTACTACTCGTCAAAGCCCTACTTCACCTACCACTCGATCAACCGCTACCGTCGCTCGATGGATCAGGTCCTGGCCGACTGGGGTGCCGCGAACTACTACGCCTACCGCACCTGAGATGCGCTCGCTCGCAAGGCTTCTCGTGTTGGCGCTCCTCACCATGCTCGCGGCGGGCTGCTCGAGGACCCCGTTGACCGAGCGGGACGTCGGTCCCTTCGCGAAGAAGTACGTCGCGGCGATCAACTCCGGTGACGTGGGCGCCCTCGCAGCGTTGCTGAACAACAAGGTGAGTCCCAGCGACGCGGCCGACCGACTGGGGGATGCCGCGGGTGGACCGTGGACCCTGACCGACACGACGGTCTCCACCCTCAATCCGAGCAACTTCAACGCCACCCTTCAGGTCCAATCCGCTCAGGAAAGCCGGAAGTGGGTGCTGGGGCTCAGCGACGTGGACGGCCAGTTCGTCGTCATGCCGCTGTACCCGTCCACCTCATCCGGTGCCTCAACGGTGTCACCTTCTCCATAGAACCGTGCAAGGATCACTCATTCATCTGGGGTGGTCGCAGTGGTGTCGTCGACATGATCGACACCGCAGAAGTCGGGGCGCGTGCACTCGATTCAGCCGCCGTCGTGATGGTCGGCAGGCAAGGACGGATCGAATACTGGAGCACGGGTGCCTGCACCCTCTCCGGCTATGACGCCGACGCCATGGTGGGTGAGAAGGTCACCGCGATCATTCCCGAAGAGTTTCGCGCCCGACACTGGGCCGGCTGGGGCAAAGCATGGCGGGAGAACGGTTTCGCGGTGGCCAGGCAATCACGATCCCGGTGTTGTGTGCCGACGGCAACATCCGGCATTTCGCCAGTCGCCTCCAGCCTCGCCACGCTTCCCACGGCGAACTGCTTGCCGTCCTTGCTGGCTGGGCGCCCCCCTCGGGGCCGGATGCCACGCTGGGGACGCTGACCTGACGACGCGCCGGCGAACCGTCATCCGGCTACGACGACTCCACCTGGGTCTCTGCGGGCCATGGGACAACACCTCTCTCGGCGTCGAGCGCGCGCACCTGGTCGGGTGGCTCGCCCGCGCCCATCAGCGCCGCGAGCGACGCGGGGCAGGCGGGGTGTTGGCGTCGACGAGGCCGACGATCGCATCGCAGATGATGCTGGACGCCTCGTAGGTCGTCATGTGGCCGACTCCGTCCAGGACGTTGAGGTCGGCGCCCGGGATCCGATCTCGCAGTGCCTCGGCATGCGGGACCGGGATGAGCCGGTCGTGGTTGCCCGCGACGATGTGTGTCGGGACGTCGACGAAGTGGCCCAGCGCGTCCATCTCGTCGTGCCCGGCGATGGCGTAGAAGAACCGGCCGATGGTCGGCATCTTGGTGTGCTTGATCTGGTCGACCGCATGGCGCACGTCCTCGCGGTTGGCGCGCTGGCCGAAGATCAGCCGCCCCTCGACCATGCGGGGGATGAAGACCCGTGGCTGGATGCCGGGCGCCCGGGAGGCCAGCGCCATGATGACCCGCTCCAACGGGACGGGCGTGCGACCCTCGATGGACGCCGCAGTGGAGGCCAGCACGGTCCCTTTGACCCGGCCGGTGAAGTGCTCGTAGTGCATCCCGGCATACGCCATGATCGACATGCCGCCCATCGAGTGACCTGCGAGCACGAGCGGACCGTCGGGGGCCACCGCGTCGATGACCTCACGCAGATCGTCACCGAGGATCCGAACCGTGGGGTCACCGACCTCACCCATGCTCGACTTCCCGTGCCCGCGCTGGTCGTAGAGAACCACACGGACGTCCCTGCGAGCGTGGAGATCGGCCAGCACCTTGTGCCAACTCGTGTGGTCCAGGCACCACCCATGGGCGAGGACAACGGTCGGCGTCCCGTCAGCGACAGCACGGTCGGGCAGGATCTCCTGGGCCAAAATGTTGGCGCCATAGGAGACGGGGACACGGTGGATCCGCAGTGACAATGCTCAGTCCTTCCGACCTCGTCGGTCCACGTGGTGAGGTCAGGCCTGCTGCTCGGCCCGGCCGGTGAAATCCTCCATGGTGTGATATACGCCGATGATGTTGTCGGCGATGAAGTCACGAACCCCGATGGGCACCAGACCTTTGAGCACCTCGCTGAGCATGACGGTGCGGGGCAACACGACGAACGAACCGCCCGAGCACATGGCCTTCCACGCCTCGTCGACGACGTGTGCCGGGTCGAGGATCGGGAGCAGCGGCGCAGACCTGGCGCCGTCGAACATGCCCGTGTTGACGTAGTAGGGGCAGACCGTGGTCACCTTGACGTGCTCGACGCCAGCCTGCTTGAGCTCCAGGCGAACCGAGTCGGACCAGCCGATCACGGCCCACTTGGACGCGGCATACACGGCCATCCGCGGGTTGGCGGTGAAACCGGCGGCCGAGGCGAGGTTAAGCAGGCGACTTTCGCCGCTGCCGGAGATCATGCTGGGGAGGAACGCCCGGGCGACGTACATGGGCGCAAGCGTGTTGACCGCGACGGTGAGCTGGGTGTCGCGGGCCGAGTCGGACTCCCAGAAATACTGGTTGCCGCGCACAATCCCGGCGTTGTTGACCAGGACGTCGACGCGCCCGACCTCTTCGAGCACTGCGGCGGCGGATGCCGTCACCGCATCGAGGTTCCCCACATCGACGAGGTATGCCGTGACGTCTGTCGCGCCACCGCTCAGCTCTTCGAGGGTGCGCTGCAGGGCAGGCTCGTTGAGGTCCCAGAGGACCACGGCCTTGGCTTTCTCGGCGATCGCGCGTTCGGCGAACAACCGGCCCATTCCCATGGCCGCGCCGGTGATCAGGACGGTCTTACCTTGGACAGACTTCACGAGACTCCTCCATCGGGTCGTTCCCCATCCTGACAGCAAGGACCCCCGGTGAGAGGGTCCGGCGGACGTGGTCTACGTCGCCTTGCCGGCCCCTGCCTCGGCCCGAGCGGCGAGGGCGGCCTCACGCACGCGGGCGAAGTCGGCGTCGGTGAAGACACCCCGCACGCCCGAGATGGTGGCGAGCTGCATCCCGTGCTTGAGGCCAAGCTTGTAGATCTCCTTGACCTTGGTCCACTCGATGTTGCGACCGACGGTGAAGGTCTCGTAGCGGCCTTCCAGGGCGAGCACGACGGTCTCGGCCAGGCAGGCGTAGGCCACGCCGTCGGGCAGGCCAATGTTGCGCATGTGGACCTGACCCGGGAGCTCGATCTCACCGGACTCGATGACCAAGACGTCTGGCCGTTTGGCGACGTCCTCGGCGGACATGTCCAAGGGCCTTGCCACGTCGGTGATGACACATCCGGGCTTGACCTTCATGATGTCGAGCACCTTGTTACCTGCAGCCGACGTCGCGGTGACGATGAGGTCCATCTCACTGAGGGCATCGCCGGGCTTGGCCGCAGCGTGCAGGACAGCGCGTGGGTTGTCCCGCTCGATGTCCTTCTTGATGGCCAACAGCTTGGCCGTCTCCGGCGAGACCAGCCAGAGCTCGTCGGTGACGAGGGCCAGCAGACGCGCGCAGACCGAGCCGATCGCCCCCGTCGCGCCGACCACCATGGCCTTGCCGTGAATGATGCCGTGCTCGTCGATCGGCGCGATGCCCAGCTTCCGCAGGGCTGCGTGGGCCGCCCACAGGGCTCCAGAGGCGCTGTAGCTGTTGCCGGTCGTCACGGGGAGAGGGGCGCGTTTGGCGACCGTCACGCCAGCGTCACCGACGACCTTGGTGAAAGCACCCAGACCCATGACCTGGGCCCCGAGCTTGCGGGCCAGCTCCGCCGCGTCGAGCAACCGCGAATAGGTGAACTCGGGACTGTGGGCGAGCATCTCCTTGGGGGTGCCGCCAACCGAGATCAGCCAGCCCTCGGCCTCGGCTCCCGTTGGCGACTCGATTCCCGTGACGTGGCTGTAGATGAACGGTGGAATGTAGGCCATCGCCTTTTCGACAACATCCCCCATCCCCGGCAGCTTCGCGATGGTGCCCAAACCCTCGACGTTGTTGAAGTATTGGGTGCTCAGCGGGTGAATCACGAAGGCGAACCGGCTCTTGCGCTTATCGCCGTTGGGGCGCAGCAGGCGGGGCTCCAGGGCTGCTGTCTGGATGAGGTCCAGCAGGTCATCGGTCGTAAGTTCGCGCTCCTCCGTGTGCATGGCCGCGGCCATCGCCTCCAGCATCGCCGTGACGACCATGAAGCGGAACGGCCGCGGGGTGGCGTCGATGACCAAGTCAACCCCCCGGCTGCCGAGTTCCTTGAGCCGACCGTCCGAGATGGCATTGGTGATGACGGTCTTGCCAGCGAGGTCCTCCAGACCGAAGCGGATCAACTCGGCATAGCTGCCGACGATGACGTCCGCGTCGCGAGCAGCGCGGTGAGCGAGCTTGTCGCTTACCCACTCGACCGGCCCGTGGGTGTGGTCCTTGAAGATCGAGGGGGTCAGCCGCCACGACCACATGCCCACTTCCGCCGCTTTGGCCACCACGGGGTTGGTGTTGAGGACGACCGGCACATCGGTGCGCAACGCAGGGTCAACGAAGTCGATGTTGGCGGTGAACTCACGCAGCACCCGGATGGTGCGCTCGTAGTTCTTGCCGCTGAGGACGACGGTTCGCGCGTTGTTGAAGTAGCCCGGCATCTCGGCCTGGACGTGCCGAACGGCCCACTCCTGCAAGACGTCGGCGAGCATCGAGCCGTCCCGGACGGGAACCCGTGCCGTCGTCTCCAGCACCTGCCGCACCTCGTGCGGGTCGCCCTTGAAGACCCCGGTGGCCTGCGCCTCGCGCACGCCCGTCACGGCGATCGCGTCGGCCTTCAGCGACCACTGCCAGACCAGCTTTTCGGCGGCGTCCATGTCACCGCTGGTCCCGACCCGGATCAGTCTGAAGTCACGGCCGGCGAACGAGACCTTCTCGTCGAAGTCCCACTCGGGGCCCTGCAGGGTGATGTTGACGACGACGAGCCGTTTGCGCGGCATACCTGATGCTCCTAGTCCTTCGACCGACGGGGACGCCGGGGGCGGGGGGTGGGGGCGGCGTCACGGTCGGTGGCCGCGACGATGAGCCCCTCGATGTGCGTCCGGATGAGCTCGGTGACCCGCTCAGGGTCAGGGACCATCCGGGTGTCCGACGAAACGCCGACCCCGACCGTCCCGTTGTACGTGAACAGGCAGACTCCGATCGGTTGGTCGCCGGACGTCGGCACCCAGCCCATCACGGTGCGGACCGGTGCTCCGACCATGGTGAGCTGCGAGCGAGGTCCGGGCACGTTGCTCAGCTGTCCGATAGTCTTGCCCGAGAAGAAGTCCGTGACGCGCTTGGCCACAGCCCCAGGCGCCTCGGCGATGACCTTCTGCATCCCGAAGGCGACGGCTGGCTCGGCACTGTTCTTCAAGCGGGTCGTCCGATCATGAATTTCGGAGATCAGAGTTGCCGGGTCGGCGATCCCGAGCGGCATCTCGAACAGCACCACCGCAAAGTGGTTGCCCAACGTAGACGGCAGCGAACTGTCCACCGGTTGCAACGACACCGGCATCATCCAGGCGAGGTCCCTGATCTCTTCCACCCCACGCTCGGTGAGGTAGTCGGTGAGCGCCAGCGACACAGCCGCCATAAGGGTGTCGTTGACCGTCGCGTTGAACGTCGCGGCCACCTGTTTGATGGCATCCAGGTTGATTCCGTCGACCCACGCCACGCCCTTGTCGACATCCGGGTGACCGCTCCACGCGTCCGTCTCGGCCTTGCCGTGCAAGAGGAGCCGACCGATCTCCCGCCAGGAGTTGGAGGTCTCGTTGTCGCTGGAGGTGAACGACGTCAATGCGTCGATGAGCTTGGTGGGGTGGCGAACCAGGTCGAGCGCCGACTCCAGGTGATGCGGCAGTTCCAGGGGGTTCATCGTCGCGATCATCGTGCGGCCCGCTTGCGCGACCACCTCGCCCGAGTGCTCGAAGGCGTCGATGGTGTCCTTGACCGAGTGTTCGGCAAAGTGCAGGACGGTCTCGAAGGCGCCGTGTGAGCCCGGTTCGGCGGACCGCCCGACCTTCTGCGGGATCGCGTCTGGGGCGGGGTCACAGGTGCCGAGGAGCAGCTGGACAAGTCGGATCCCGTCGCCCAACCCGTGGTGGAAGCGGGTGAGCATCGCTCCCCCGCCTTCGTCCTCGACCGGGCCCGAGATGAGCTGCATGTCCCACAGTGGTCGGGACCGGTCGAACGGCACCGAGAACATGCTCGACACGTGGGCTCGGAGCGTGTCGGGGTGCGAGTCGGCCAGGATGACGCGCTGGACGTGTCGGTCGACGGAGAAGTCGACGTCGTCCACCCATTCCCAGTGCCCGCGGCGCTTCACCGGCACTTGGCTGAGAACGCGGTACTTGGTGACGATCCGCTCGAAGATCGCCTCCTGCAGCTTGTCCCACTCCGGCAACTCGTCGAAGGTGAGCAAACCGTGGACATGCATGAGGTTGTTCGGGCGGTCCATCATCAGCCACGTCAGGTCGGACGCGGCGATCCGAGTTCCCATCGGGAGACCTTTCTCGTCAACTCATGCACCATCGCGCCCGGGCAGGAAGCCCGTGTCGGTATGCCGCGAGTCTGGCCGTCACGACGACGGTGCGCTACGGACCCACGTCCCGGTCTGGTACGTGACGGATGTCACGTGCAAACGCCCTGCCTGCGACCCCCTCCCGGGTGCCTACGCTCGATCATGACCTCAGCCACGGCAGGCAAGAGCTCCGCTGCGCACCAACCTGGCCTCCTGGACCCCGAACACGTCCTCAACGCCACCTACGCCTTGGACCAGTCCTTCGTTCGGGGGCTGACCGAACGCCTCGTCGCCACGTCGGGGCAGTCGATGATGGTGCACGCACCGACGACGGGTCAACCGTTGGGGAATGTGCCCATCTCCACCCCGGACGATGTCGCGACTGCCTTCGCGCGGGCGCGCGAGGCGGCCCGCGACTGGGCGCTGTCCACGTATGCCGAGCGGTCCGCGGTCTTGCTGCGGCTTAGCGAGCTCATCCTCGACCGGCGTGAGGAGATCATGGACCTCATCTGCTGGGAGTCCGGAAAGGCTCGCATCCACGCTTTCGACGAGCCTTTGCATGTCGCGCTCACCGCGCGCTACTACGGCCGAACGGTCGCACGACACTTGTCGCCAAAGAAGCGCGATGGTGTCGTCCCCTTCCTCACGCACATCGAGGAACACCGCACCCCCAAGGGAGTGGTGGCCATCATCTCGCCGTGGAACTACCCCTTCACGATGGCGCTCGTCGACGGGATCGCCGCGATCGCGGCTGGCAACGCGGTGGTATCCAAGCCCGACCACCACACCCCGTTGTCGGCGCTCTTCGGACTGCAACTGCTCGAGGAGGCCGGCCTGCCTGAGGGCTTGTGGCAGATGGTGACCGGCGCCGGTAGGACCTTGGGCGGCCCGATGATCGAGCGGGCCGACTACGTGTGTTTCACGGGCTCGACCGCGACCGGCCGGGTCATCGCCCGGCAGTGTGCCGACCGGCTCATCGGGTGCTCACTGGAGCTCGGTGGGAAGAACCCGATCCTGGTCCTGCACGACGCGGACCTCGACCGGGCCGCCGAGGGTGCCGTCCGGGCTGCCTTCTCCAACGGTGGTCAGCTGTGCGTCTCGACCGAACGGCTCTACGTCGCCAAGGAAGTCCACGACGCCTTCGTCGAGAAGTTCGTCGCCCGGACCAAGGCCATGCGCTTGGGCGCCGGCCACGAGTGGGGCATCGACATGGGATCGCTCATCTCGGCCGAACAGCTCGCCACGGTCGCCGACCATGTCAACGATGCGGTGCACCACGGGGCCCGGGTCCTGGCCGGAGGCAAAGCGCGCCCCGACCTGGGCCCCTACTTCTACGAGCCGACCATTCTCGACGGGGTCACTGCCGACATGGCTTGCCACGCCGACGAAACCTTCGGTCCGGTCATCTCGATCTATTCCTTCACCAGCGAGGACGAAGCGGTCGATCTCGCCAATGCTGGCGACTACGGCCTCAACGCTGCCGTGTTCAGCAGGGACGGCAAACGCGCTCGGCAGATCGCCAACCGGATCAAGTGCGGCACGGTCAACGTCAACGAGGCCTTCAGCGCGACGTTCGCGAGCCTCGATGCCCCCATGGGTGGGATGCGCTCCTCTGGGATCGGGCGTCGTCAGGGTGCCGAGGGCATTCACCGCTACACCGAGGTCCAATCGGTCGCCACGCAATACCTGCTTCGGTTCGGTCCCCACTGGGGCCTCACCGACGAGGCGTATGCCGCGGTGATGACCGCTGCGGTTCGGGTGCTCGGCCGCCTGGGGAGGGCATAGTGAGCACAGCGTTCGACTACGACGTCGTCGTGGTCGGCTCGGGGTTCGGCGGGTCGGTCGCCGCTCTGAGACTCACCGAGAAGGGCTATTCCGTCGCCGTCCTTGAGGCTGGTCCCCGCTTCGAGGACGCCGACCTGCCGGACACGAGCTTTGACGTCCGCAACTACCTGTTCGCGCCCACGGTTGGCTGTTACGGGATCCAGCGGATCGACTTGCTCAACAACTGCCTGATCCTCAGCGGAGCCGGGGTCGGGGGTGGCTCACTGGTTTACGCCAACACGCTCTACCAGCCTCCGGATGCGTTCTACGACGACCCACAGTGGCGAGACATCACCGATTGGAAGGCCGAGCTCGCTCCCTACTACGACCAGGCCGGAAGGATGCTCGGCGTCGTCACCAACCCCTGGCACTCCCCCTCGGACGAGGTCATGCGTCAGGTCGCCGAGGAAATGGGCAAGGCCGACACCTTCCGCTACACCCCTGTCGGTGTGCTGTTCCCACGAGATGGGGAAGGAAAGGGGCAGCCAGTCGAGGATCCGTTCTTCGGCGGAGAGGGACCGGCACGGCATACCTGCACGGGGTGTGGCGAGTGCATGACGGGGTGTCGGCACAACGCGAAGAACACCTTGGTCAAGAACTACCTCTACCTCGCGGAGAAGCGCGGCGCCCACGTCCACCCGATGACGACGGTCACTCGAGTCGTGCCGCGGCACGGCGGTGGCTACGACGTCCACACCAAGGACACCCGCGCGAAGACCAAACGTCGCGCCGCCCGCACGACCCGCACGTATGCCGCCGCCCAGGTCGTCTTCGCGGCCTCCGCGTTGGGGACTCAGCGGCTGCTGCACACGATGAAATTCACCGGCGATCTGCCAAACCTGTCGGACAACCTCGGTCGGCTCACGCGGACCAACTCCGAGTCCATCCTCGGCGCTGGGGCCGCGGCGGATGACCCCCGGGACTTCACCGAAGGGGTGGCGATCACCTCCTCCTTCCATCCGGACGAGCACACCCACATCGAGCCGGTCCGCTACGGCCGAGGCTCCAACGTCATGTCCCTGCTCACTTCCGTGCTCACCGACGACCTCGGTGACGAGCCGCGCTGGCGGGTTTGGCTCAAGCAGTCCTGGCGCGAGCGCAGCACGGTCCGTCAGCTCTACGACTTCAAACACTGGTCGGAGCGCACTGTCATCGCGCTGGTCATGCAGTCGTTGGACAACTCGATCAACACTTTCCCCAAGCGCAACCGGCTGACCGGAAAGATCACCCTCAGCTCGGAGCAGGGCCACGGGGCACCCAACCCCACCTGGATCCCGCTGGCCAACGAGGCGGTCCGCCGGATGGCGCGGATCGTCGGCGGCTTCCCGGCGGGCAACATCGGCGAGCAGTTCCAGCGCCCGCTGACGGCCCACTTCATCGGCGGGTGCCCCATCGGCAAGGACGCCGACCACGGCGTGGTCGACGCCTATCACCGGGTATTCGGCTACGACGGGTTGCACATCGTCGACGGCTCGGCCGTGTCAGCCAACCTCGGCGTCAACCCGTCGCTCACCATCACCGCCCAGGCTGAGCGGGCCATGGCTTACTGGCCCAACAAGGGCGAGGCGGACGCGAGACCGGCACTGGGGACGGCATACGCGAAGATCCCACCGGTCGCCCCCGCGAAGCCGGCGGTGCCGGCGGCAGCCCCGGCAGCCTTGCGGTTGCCGATCATCGAGATCAGTTGAGGCGGAGTCTCCCCGCGGAAGGCGAGAGACTCCGCGAACGAGGCGCGGACCGAGTCAGACCGCAGGCGCCATGATCTCGATTCGGTTGCCGAACCCATCGCGGCAATGGAACCGCTCGAAGCCAGGGAAGGTGGCCCGCTCCTCCCAGTTGACGTCATAGCCAGCCGATAGAAGACGTGCGCCCTTTTCCTCGAGGGCCTTCGCATCTCTCACTAGCAGAGCAGGGTGTGCCTTCCGTGCAGGGATGAAGGCGTCATCCACGCCGACATGAATCTCAAGCGTCACTACCTCGCCTTCCCGATGCCGAAACCAACAGCCGCCTCTTCCGGCCAGGTCTGGGGGCTTGGGAACCTCAATCAGGCCCAATTCGTGTGCCTCCTCCTGGGCATTCATCTCGTGCGGGGCTGTGCGGTACCTTTCACCGCAGCGATTGGCGCTGTGCTGGCTGCGGTCACCTCACGAGATCGGCGACCGCCTCGCCGATCGCGGCCCACGTGGGGAACACCGACGTGCCGCGGTCGATCGGCCCGTCCATGAGCTCGGTCGCTAGCGCCGCAACGCTGACCCATGCATCGCCTCGCTCGAGCACCGCGATGTCGTGCCGTAGCCCCGGCAGGCTCCCGGTCTTGGACGCGCAATGGACGTCATCGGGGAGATAGGCCGGAAGCCCCTCGTCGAACTGTTGCTCGCGCAGCACCGCCAACGCCATGGCGGCCTCGCGGGGCGGCAATAAGACGCCCGCCCGAAGCGCGCCAAGCAGCTCGGCCAGGTCCGCGGCGCACGTCTCGTTCTCCAGGCCGGTTGCCGCCGCTGCCTGATCCATCATCCGGCGTCGCAGCACCGTATGCCGTGTGCCCGCCCTCGCGAGCAGCCGCGACACCTCCCCCACCCCGACCAGTCCAAGGAGTGCGTTCGTCGCGTCGTTGTCCGACAGGGCGATCATCAGCCGCAGCACCTCCCCTGCCGGCAGGCTCGTCACGGAGGGCAGCAGCGACAGCGGCCCGCAACCCCCCACCCGGGTCGACGGGAGTGCGACCGGGAGGTCCCACGGCATACCGGCCGCCAAGTAGGCCAACAGGATCGGCACCTTGATCGTGCTCGCGGCGGGGACCACCCGGGTGGAGTCATGGTCGAAGCGGAAGCCGTCGCGTGAGCGCACCGCCAGCGAAACCCGACCGGGAGCCTTCGCGATGAGGTCGTGGAGGCGCGCGGTCACGTGAGCGGATTCCATTCCGGCAGTATCGAGCATGCGAGGATGGGACGGTGGCCCCGTTGCTCGTATCCGTCCCCGTGACGACCCTGTGGAGGTCTCCGAACGCTCCGCGGGTGATCGACACACCGGCGGTGCGGGACGACCCCGACCCGGTCGCGTGGCTGGCCGCAATGGACGCCCATCCGGGCGACGACGAGACGGGCAATGGGCGACTCGGCCTCCATGGGCGCGTCGACAGCCAGGCGGTCCTCGATGAGCCCGTGCTGCCGATCGGTCCGGTGACCGACGACGGCTGGGTCGAGGTGGTGCTCCCGTGGCAGCCCAGTCGGCTGGACTCGCGGGGCTACCCAGGATGGGTGCGCCGAGCCCACCTCGACCACGGAGTGGGCCGCGACCCGGGGGCTGCGGCCAGTCGGCTCCCGGATGCGGAGGCTCCAGAGGGAGCAGAGCCATTGGACCTGGCCCGGGAACATCTCGGTCTGGCCTACCTCTGGGGAGGGATGTCGCCCCTGGGGCTGGATTGTTCGGGGCTGGTCCACCTGGTTTGGCGACGGTTTGGCGTGGTTGTCCCCCGCGACGCGGACGACCAGGAGGCCGCGGCATACCCCGTCGTCTGGGGACACGAGCGTCCCGGTGATCTCTACTTCTTCGCCCGCCCCGGCCGACCGGTTCACCATGTCGGGATCGTGAGCGGGCCGGGCCGGATGCTACACGCCCCCGAAACAGGACGCGGTGTTGTAGAAGAAGCCCTCGCCCCCGACCGCGAGGCAACCCGGTATGCCGTCGGGCGACTCCCACTGACCGGTCCCCTGCCAGTGCCTGGCCGCACGGGCTGACGTCCCCGCATGACGCGCGACGAGGTGCTTGCCTACTGTCTGGCCAAACCGGGGACCTGGCGCGACGAGCCCTGGGAGGGTGATGTCGTCGCCAAGGTCGGAACCAAGATCTTCGCCTTCACCGGCCGGGACGAGGTCGGGCTCAAGCTCGGACGCTCCCGCGAGGAGGCCGACGAGTGGCTGCACCGATACCCGGATGACGCGACGGTGATGGCCTATGTCGGACGTTACGGGTGGAACACCCTGCGGCTCTCGGGCACGATCCCGGACGACGAGCTGTTCGAAGCCATCGACACGTCCTACGAGGCCGTCGTGGCTGCTCTGCCACGGTCGCAGCGCCCGTGACCAAGACCGCGGACGCCCGGTCCACCCCGAAGACTCAGTAGAGTCGCCCCCACAGCCCGACCGGAAGGTGCTCCGTGGACGTCACTCCCTTGGTGTGGTGGGTCACCATTGGTGCGGCCATCGTCGCCCTCACCGTTGATGTCGCCATCGTCGCCCGCAAACCCCACATCCCCTCCATGCGCGAGTGCACGAGCTACCTGGCGTTCTACGTTTCTCTCGCGCTGCTGTTCGGGCTCTTCATCTGGTGGGACTTCGGCGGCCAGTATGCCGGCGAGTTCTACGCAGGGTGGTTGACGGAGTATTCGCTGTCGGTCGACAACCTGTTCGTCTTCCTGCTCATCATGGCCAACTTCCGGGTTCCTGAGCGGCTGCAGCAGTCGGCCCTCATGGTCGGCATCATCATCGCGATCATCCTGCGTGGACTGTTCATCGCACTCGGTGCAGCGGTCATCAACTCCTACGCCTGGGTGTTCTACATTTTTGGGGCATTCCTCATCTGGACGGCATGGAAGCTCGCTCGTGAAGGGGAGAGCGACGACGATGAATACGAAGAGAATGCGTTCCTCAAGTTCGTTGAGCGGCGTTTCCCGGCCACCAGCACCTTCCACGGGACCAAGCTGCTCGTCCGCGAGGGCGGCAAGCGCCTCATTACCCCGATGTTCATCGTCATCCTGGCATTGGGCACGACAGACCTGTTGTTCGCCCTCGACTCGATCCCAGCGATCTACGGGCTCACCAAGGAGCCCTACCTCGTCCTCACAGCCAACCTGTTCGCCCTTATGGGTCTGCGCCAGCTCTATTTCCTCATCGGCGGGTTGCTCAAGCGGTTGGTCTATCTCTCGATCGGGCTCGCTGTACTGCTGGCCTTCATTGGGGTCAAGCTGATCCTGCACGCGCTGCATGAGAACAACCTGCCCTTCGTCAATGGCGGGCAGCCGCTGCACGGCGTGCCGGACATCCCGATCTCGGTCTCCCTCGGCGCGATCATTCTTATCTTGGGCGTGACCACCGTGGCCAGCTTGATCAAGTCCTCACGCGACCGGTCCGCCGAGCCCGCCGAACTCCCGGAGGAGCGCATGGTGGCAGCCGGCGAGGACGACCAGCCGGTCCTCTGACCCGCACGTCGGCCCCACCCGTCGGCCCAACGGTCAGCCCTGCGGTCGACGGGCGAGGGTGAGGACCACCGGACCCCTCGCGTCGAGCCGCGACGTTGCCCCGCAGCCTGGGTCGCCGTCGGCGCGTCCGCTGGGGCAGGAGCCGCAGCCGTCGGACGCGCAACTACCACCGAGGGCCGTCGCCGTGAGGCGTCCCGTGTCGACGAGGAGATCAACTGCCGCGTCGACCGTCGCCTGCGACAACCCCGTATGCCGTGCCACCTCGCGGCGGCTTCCGGCACCCGCCGCGAGGGCCGAGATGACGAGCCGCAGCGGACCGACGGAGCCGGGCGCGCCATCCCTCGCACCGTCGGGGCCGGTTCGTCGATCGTCTACCCTCGTCACGCGAGCAACCGCCCGAGCTGGAACACACCGACCGACAGAACCCACGCGATAACGAGCTGCAGGACCACGCCAAAGCCCGACCAGCGCAGTCCGATCTCCCGACGTTGGGCCGCCAGGGTGGCCACGCACGGCGTATAGGCCAGGAGGAACACCATGAAGGCCAACGCCGCAGCCCTTCCGTGGCCTCCCGACGACGCTTCGAAGTCACGCTGGATCGCTTCGGCTAGGCGGACCTCGTCGGCAGTTCCGGAACCGTCGATGGCGGCGTAGGTCTGGGCCCAAGAAGAAATGACGGCCTCCTTGGCGACGAAGCCGGTCACCAGCGCTCCAGCGCTCTCCCACTGACCGAACCCGGCCGGTCCGAAGACCGGGGCGATGGAGCCGGCGACCGCGGCATACGCGCTGTCGCCGACAGGAGTCGCCCCGACCTCGTGCCCGCCGCGGACCGGGACACTCTGCAGAAGCCACACGACACACACCGTGGACACAATGATCCCGCCTGCGGTGCGCAAGAAGCCCTGCAACCGGGTCCAGGTGACCGACCAGGTGACTCGCGCGGTCGGCCGCTGGTAGGGGGGCAGGTCGAGCAGCAGGGGCTCGGCGAGCATGCTGCGCCAGAGCGTGCGACGCAGCAGCAGTCCGACTCCGACGACAAGGCCGATCGACAGGAGGTACATGCCGAACACCACCGTGCCGGCATACCGATCGAAGAAGGTGGTCGCCAGCAGGACGTAGACGGTGAGGCGCGCCGAGCAGGACGTGAACGGCACGAGGAGGGCCGTCAGCACCCGTTGCCGAGCTCCGCCGAGGACGCGGGTCGCTGCGATCGCCGGGACGTTGCAGCCGAAGCCGACGATAAGCGGCAGGAAGGCGCGCCCCGGCAGGCCGAGCGCCCGCATGGTTCGATCGGTGACCACAGCGGCGCGGGCCAGATAGCCGGAGTCTTCGAGCAGGGCGAGCAGGACAAACATCACCGCCATCAGCGGGACGAAGGTGAGCAGCATGCCGACGCCGGCGATGAGGCCGTCGACAACCAGGCCCGTCATGAGCGGGTGGTCAAGGTGCAGGGTGGTCAGCAGCGTCCTGGCGCCGTCGCTAACCGGCCCGGTGAACAGCGAATCTAAGGCCTCCTGCAGAGGGGCGGCGAGTGTTGTTGTCGCCTGGAAGACCAACCACATCACTCCGAGGAATACCAGTGGTCCGCCACCGCGCGACAGGACGATTCGGTCGACCCGATCGGACCAGGTATGCCGTGCGTGGGCTTCGCGGGTCTGGGCGGCCTCGACCGCGGACTGGACCCAGGCGAACCGCTGCTCAGCCAGGTCCAGCTCGTCGTCGACACCGAAGCCGAGGTCGCCGCTCTGGTCAGTCTGGGCAAGCGATTGGGGCCTGGGTTGGGGCACAGGGCCGGCGGCGATCTCCCGCACACGTTGGCTGAGGGCGTGGATGCCCGTGCGACGCCGCGGATCGACCGCGACAACGGGCACGCCGAGCGCACGTTCAAGGGCGACAGGGTCGACCGTGATCCCCCGACGGGCCGCAACGTCGGCCATGGTTAGTGCGACGACGACTCGCTGAGGGTGCTCACGGAGTTGGGCGACGACGTAGAGGCTGCGGGCCAGGTGGGTAGCGTCAACGACCGCGATGACCACGTGGGGACGGTTGGCCTGGCTCGGGTCGAGCAACACGGCACGGGTCAGTTCCTCGTCCGGGGAGATCGGGTCAAGCGAGTAGGCGCCCGGCAGGTCAACGAGCTCATAGACCCCAGCTCCGGAGTTCTCGTTGTCATCCGCGCCGATCCGCCACTGGCCGCGACCGAGCTCGACAGTGGTACCCGGCCAGTTCCCTATCGTCAACCGAGCGCCGGTCAGCGCATTGAACAGGGTCGACTTGCCGACATTGGGCGCCCCAGCCAGGGCGATGAGCAACGACCCGTCGGGGGCTTGAGGTCGTGTCGGCGCATGGCGTGAAGCGCCCGGTGCGTTCGCCTCGGTGGGAACACCCGAGGCGGCGACCGGCTCGACTGGCGCAGCGGCGCACGCGGCAGACTCCGGGGCCGATCTGGTCATCTAGACCTCGCTCCGCCCGTGGTGTCCAGGTGCGTGGACGAACAGCGCCTCAGCGGTCCGACGATCGAGCGCGAGCCGGAGGTCGCCCACCGCGAGCACGAGGCCACGACCCGGAGTGTGCTGCACCGGCGTCACCCGCATGCCCACCCGAAGACCAAGACGCGCCAAGAGTGCGGTCAGGTCGACGCCGGAGCCGCCAGCGGTGCCGAAGGCCGCTCCGCGTGCCGTCACCAGCACAGCGGGAGAACCGATGGGCCACGTTGACAGTGGCAGTTCCAGCGCACTCACCCGGCCATGCTATCGGCTGGGTTAGGGTTACCTAACTTCGTTCTCAGAGGGTGGACGTGACCTTCCTCTCCCCTGAGGGGACTGAGGTGAGCGGCGAGCTCCCGTCGACAGCGCCACAGGGCCCACATTTCGGAGCAGTCGCAAAGCCCGATTAGCGCAACGCTTCGCTCATCTGGCGCAGCTCCTTCTTCAACTCCGAGACCTCGTCGCGCAACCGGGCAGCGAGCTCGAAGTGCAGCTCCGCAGCCGCCGTGTGCATCTGGGCGGTGAGCTCCTGGATGAGCCCAGCCAGGTCGGAGGTCGGCAACCCCTCGACGCGAACCCCACTGGCGACCCCGGCGTCCGCGAGCACCGCTCCGCGTCCCGCCCGGTCCCGGCCGGGCGGCATACCGGATGCTTTGCCGCGCGAGCGGGACCGTCCGGACCCGAGCAGCTCCTCGGTGTCGGCACTTTCGCGACCGAGCAGGTCGGTGATGTCGGCGATCTTCTTGCGCAACGGCTGGGGGTCCAGGCCGCGCTCGGTGTTGTAGGCGACCTGCTTGGCCCGGCGTCGGTTGGTTTCGTCGATGGCGTCGCGCATCGAGGGGGTGAGTTTGTCGGCATACATGTGGACCTGGCCGCTCACGTGGCGAGCGGCGCGGCCGATCGTCTGGATGAGAGACCGGGTCGAGCGCAGAAACCCCTCTTTGTCGGCGTCGAGGATCGACACGAGCGACACCTCGGGGAGGTCCAGGCCCTCACGCAGGAGGTTGATGCCGACGAGCACGTCGTAGTCCCCCAGTCGCAGCTCGCGCAGCAGCTCGACCCGGCGCAGCGTGTCGACCTCGGAGTGCAGGTAGCGGACCCTGATCCCCTTGTCGAGCAGATAGTCGGTGAGGTCCTCGGCCATCTTCTTGGTCAGGGTGGTGACCAGGACCCGCTCGTCGCGGGAGGCCCGGGCCTTGATTTCGTGAATGAGGTCGTCGATTTGACCCTTGGTGGGCTTGAGGACGATCTCGGGATCGATGAGCCCTGTGGGTCGGATGATTTGCTCCACCGGCGGGCCAAACTTGCCGGACTTGGCCATCTCGTAGTCCCCCGGTGTCGCCGACAGGTAGACCGTCTGGCCGATCCGCTCGAGGAACTCCTCCCACTTCAGCGGCCGGTTGTCCATGGCGCTGGGCAGCCGGAAGCCGTGGTCGACGAGCATCCGTTTGCGGGACATGTCGCCCTCGTACATCGCGCCGATCTGCGGCACGGTCTGGTGCGACTCGTCGATGACAAGGAGGAAGTCCTCAGGGAAGTAGTCGAGCAAGCAGTTGGGCGCGGACCCCGCCTCTCGCCCGTCGATGTGCCGGGAGTAGTTCTCGATCCCGCTGCAGAACCCGACCGTGCGCATCATCTCGATGTCGTATGCCGTGCGCATCCGCAGCCGCTGGGCCTCCAACAGCTTGCCCTGGCGCTCCAGCTCGGCCAGCCGAGTCTCCAGCTCGGACTCGATCCCGCCGATCGCGCGCTCCATGCGCTCCGGTCCGGCGACGTAGTGTGAGGCAGGGAAAACATACATCTCCTGCTCTTCGCGGACCACCTCCCCGGTGAGCGGATGCAAGGTGTAGAGCCGTTCGATCTCGTCGCCGAAGAACTCGATCCGCACGGCGAGCTCCTCATACATGGGGATGATCTCGACGGTATCGCCGCGGACCCGGAAGGTCCCCCGGGTGAAGGCGAGATCGTTGCGGGTGTATTGCATCCCGACGAACCGGCGCAACAGCTGGTCGCGCTCAAGCTCCTGGCCGACCCGCAGCGGGACCATCCGGTCGACATACTCCTGCGGGGTCCCGAGTCCGTAGATACACGACACTGAGGCCACGACGACGACGTCCCGGCGGGTGAGCAGCGAATTGGTCGCCGAGTGCCGCAGCCTTTCGACCTCCTCGTTGATCGAAGAGTCCTTCTCGATGTAGGTGTCCGTCTGCGGGATGTAGGCCTCGGGCTGGTAGTAGTCGTAGTAGCTGACGAAGTATTCGACGGCGTTGTTGGGCAACAACTCGCGGAATTCGTTGGCCAGCTGCGCGGCCAGGGTCTTGTTGGGGGCCAGCACGAGCGTGGGCCGCTGCACGGCCTCGATGAGCCACGCTGTCGTCGCTGACTTGCCTGTCCCGGTCGCCCCGAGCAGCACGGTGTCGGTCACCCCTCCCGTGATCCGCGTGGCCAACTCGGCGATGGCCTCCGGCTGGTCGCCGCTGGGCTGGAAGTCCGAGATCACCTCGAACGGGGCCAGTCGGCGCTGCAGATCGGTCGTCGGACGCATGGTCATGAGGGTACGTCCCTACCCCGACAGCCACGGTCCACTCACCTCTCGGGTTGCGGGCGTTCACGCCCGCCTGGCTCATTCCGCTCGATCCGGCCGTCGTCGGACTGATCCCGACCCTCGTCGTGACCAGCGGAGCTCGCGACAGCTACGACGAGGTGGCGCAGGTCTCGGGGGGCCACCGACTCGTTCTGCCCGGGTATGGACACCGCGTCCAAGACCACCCGGACGCGACGACGCACTTCCAAGCGTTCTGGGCATCGGGCCCCGAGTGACCGACCGGGAGGCGAACTACGGCGTCCAGCGCGCCTTGTCGATCCACTCCTGGACGCGCGGGTATGCCGTCTCGAACCAGGGCTCCTTGGCGTCGGTGTAGTTCCGGGTCGTCGCCGACTGGGCGGCGAGCTGACGTTTGAGGGCGGCATACTCTTCACGCGCAGCGGGCTCGGATCGCAACCAGTCCCGGAAGGCCAGGGCGAACTCCCAACCCGCAGAGCCGATCTCGCGCACGTGGACGTGGACGATCCGCCCCGGGTCGCAGCCGGCGAAGAGCTGCTTCTGCCAGTCCCGCAGGGGAGTACCCGCTGGGTCAAAATGGTCCTGGACGTGGTCGGAGATCCCCAGGTAACCGACCCGTCGCATCGCTTCCTCGAAGCTGCCGGCATCTGCGTCGCTGATCCGTGGCACCCCGATCTGGACATCGATGACGTCTTTGGCAATCAAGCCCGCGACGCTTGTCGAGCCGACGTGGTCGACCCGGACGCCTTGTCCAGGCAACCCAGCAGCAAGCCGGGCCACGACGCGCGCGCCAGCGTCCGCCCACCGCGGGTCGGACTCAGCCAACGTCGGGGTGTCGGGCCGCCGAGCCCGTATGCCGTCCCGCAAGTTCCGGTCATAGGGCACCAGCCGCTCGTCCCAGAGGCGGCGAACCTGGGCTTCGGTGGCCTCGTGTGTCCCGCCGTTGTCGATCCACGCATCCGCTGCGGCCCGGCGCTGAACATCGTTGGCCTGGGCCGCGATCCGGGCCCGGGCGTCGCCCTCGGAGAGCCCACGTTGGCTCACCAGTCGGGCGACCCGGATGTCGGCATCAGCCCCGACGACAACGGTGAGGTGGTCGTGGACCCACAGCCCCTTCTCCACCAGCAGGGGCATGTCGTAGACATCGATCCGGTGAGCAGGCACGCTCCCCCGCAGCTGGCCGACCCGGGCGTTGATCGCCGGACCGGTGATCGCCTCCAACACCCGCAGGGCCTCCGGATCAGGGAATACCACCCCGGCCAACGCGGCCCGGTCCAGCGTGCCGTCGGACCGGATCACGGTGGGGCCGAAGCGGGCTGCGATAGCGGACAGGGACGGCATACCCGGTTCGACGACCTCGCGCGCCACGCGATCGGCGTCGGTGACGACGGCTCCCCATTCGCGAAGAAGCGCCGCAACGGTGGATTTGCCCGAACCGATCCCCCCGGTGAGGCCCACACGCAGCATGGCCGTCAGCCTAGTGGGGGCGGGTCCTGCGGATCCGGGGTCTGCCGACGGGGCCGAACGAAGATCAGGACGCCGACCAGCACCAAGCAGGCGCCCGTCCACATCCAGACCCAGGGCGAGAGCGCCGGGGCGTCAGCGCCCCGGTTGACCCACCCGATCCACAGCGGCACCACGCCCATCCCAGTGACGAAACCCCACGCCGAGCGCCCCGGCTCCTCGCGGCTGGCCAGACCCAACGCGCCGACCGTCGTGATGATGGCGATGACCCAGCCATAGCTGAGCAGCGTCCAGGTCGCCCAGATCGACCCGATGCCGACCACGGCCCACCACCCGAACACCCGCCATTCGTCGCGACTCGGCGGCGGCTTCCGCGCACCCATCAGGCCAGGCCCAGGGCGTGGGCCTCTTCCCAGAGCTCGTCTCGCACGCTGGGGTGGGCCGCCTTGTTGATGATCGACCAGCACTGGTGGGCCTGGTCATGCCCGAAGATCTCGGCGACGCCCTGCTCGGTGATGATCGCACTGTGCTGGAACGACGTGACCGGCTCGTCGATGAGGGGCACGATGGTCGACACGTCGGCTTTGGGGTGCCAGGACCGCAGCGCCATGATCGCCTGCCCGCCTACCGAATGCAGCGCACCGACGATGAAGTCGGTCTGCCCGCCGAAACCAGAGTGGATGCGAGCATTGATCCGCGACGCGTTGGCCTGTCCGAACAGATCCACCTGCAGCGCCGTGTTGACCGACGTCATTTGCGGCTGACGAGCGATGTTGGCCGGGTTGTTCGTCGTCTCGGTGCGCCGCATGATGACGTGCTTGTTCAGGTGCATCCACTCATAGAGCTCGGCGCTGCCCACCGAGAACGACGCGACGATCGGCCGCTCGAGGTCCATCGCACCGGCGTCGAGCAGGCTGAGGACACCGTCGGAGAACATCTCAGTCCAGATGCCCAGGCCCTTCTTGTGGGTGAGCTCGGGCAGCACCGCATCGGGGATCGCGCCGATGCCCAGTTGCAGCGTGGACCCATCCATGATCCGGTCGGCCGCGAGCGACCCGATGATCGCGGTGTCGCCCGAGTCGGCCGAGACCGTCTTGCGCTCCTGGTAGTTCGCCACCGGGAGATCGACCTCGTAGATGATGTCGAAGTCGGCGACGTCATACTCCGAGTCGCCGAACGTATAGGGCATCTGCTTGTTGGCCTGCGCGATGATCGTTCCGCCGCGCGCTTTGCACGCCTCGATGGCGCCGACGACGACATTGGTCTCGATGCCCAGCGAGATCCTCCCGTTGTGCGGCATCGACGTGTGCGCAATGACGGCGTCCGGCGGGAGGGTGCGCGGGAACAACAGCGGCACCATCGAGAGGCGGGCCGGAATGTAGGACAACCTCGGGCTCTTGCGCATCCCCGCCCCGACGAAAGACGTCTCGTGGGTGATTCCCTCACGCGACGGGAGGCCCGAATGCGCCGCCAACATGTTGAGGGTGAACTCCGGCAGCGTGGCGTCGACGATGCGGAGCAACTCGAACGGGATGGCACCGTTTCCGCTCGCAACGATCCTCGGGTTGGACGGCAGGGATTCGAGCGCGGCGATCAGCTCGCCGAACGAGGCGGACATGGCTCCATCATCTCTCAATCGAAAGACCCCGTCGGACCACGTCCAACGCCGTCGGTGAGCGACGTCTCACCTCGCGTTAGTCTCGGACCCATGGTCGGCCCCTTGGATCGGCTCCGTCCCGCCCTCGGCGACGCCCTCGTGCGCGACCGCGACATCGCAGCCACGTATGCCGTCGACTCGTCCTATGCGCCAACCGCTCCTGAGGACTTCACCGTGGTGCGAGCCCGCGATGTTCAGGACGTCGTCGCGGTGCTGGAGGAGGCGCAGGCGCACGGCATACCGGTCGTTCCGCAAGGCGCGCGCACGTCACTCACTGGTGCATCGTGCGCCACCGAAGGCGCGATCGTCCTCAATGTCGAGGACCTGCGCGACCTGTCCATCGATCCCGTCGAAGGGCACGCTCGGGTCGGACCGGGAATTGTCACCGCCGAACTGAAGTCGGCCACCCATGAGGTGGGACTCTTCTACCCACCCGATCCGGCGTCCGCCGACACGTGCACCATTGGCGGCAACATCGCGACCAATGCCGGCGGGCTGTGCTGCGTCAAGTACGGCGTCACCGCCGACTACGTCAAGGCCCTGGAGGTGGTGCTTCCTGGCGGCGAGCAGATCAGGACCGGGAAGCGGACGGCGAAAGGCGTCGCCGGCTTCGACCTCACCGGGCTCTTCGTGGGCTCCGAGGGCACGCTCGGCGTCGTTACCTCCGCGTGGGTCCGGTTGGTCCCCGCCCCGGACCCGGCCCTGACCGCGCTGGCCACCTTCGACTCGCTCGACGCCGCCGTTCGCGGGGTGCTCGCCCTCCGAGCCGAACGACACCGGCCGTCGTTACTGGAGTTCCTCGACCGCGCGTCGATCGGGGCGATCCAAACGGTCGGCGACTTCGGCTTCCCCTCCGGCTGCGAGGCAGCCCTGCTCGTGCAGTCCGACCGTCCCGGACACGCCGGTGAGGACGTCGTCCGGTATGCCGCGGCGCTGGCTGACGCGGGCGCCGTCGAGACCGTCGTCGCGGACAACGCGGCCGAGGCCGACCTGCTGATGAAGGGCCGGCGCATGCTCAACTACGCTCTGGAGGCCAAAGGCGGACGGCTGGCCGAGGACGCCTGCGTCCCGGTCGCGCGGCTGGCCCAGTTCGTCAGGGTCGGGCAAGAGATCAGCGAGCGGACTGGCGTGGAGATCACCCTCTCCGGCCATGGTGGCGACGGCAACCTGCATCCGTCGCTGTTCTTCACCCGCGGCGACCCCGACGGTCTGCACCGGGCCGAGGTGGCGCTGGAGGCCCTCCTACGAGCGGCCCTGGATCTCGGCGGCACGATCACCGGCGAGCATGGCATCGGGCTCCAGAAGCGGGCCTACCTCGAATGGGAGCTCGGCAGCGCCGAACTGGCCCGCCAACGCTCCATCAAGGCCCTGTTCGACCCGCGCGGGATCATGAACCCCGGCAAGGTCTACTAGCCCGGCGACCTCGTCGAGCACGGTCGCCGCCTGACACAATCGGGGCATGCAGGAGACGGAGACCCGCGGCGGATGGCTCAGCCGCGAGCAGTTGCGCGACGCCCGGGAACGCCTGCCGATCCTCTACGTCAACCTTGTTCCGGTGCGTGTCGACGAACGCAGCCAGGTCACCCAGATCGGTCTCCTCCTGCGGGCGAGCGACGACGGCCAGATCCAGCGCGAGCTCGTGTCCGGACGGGTGCTCTATCACGAGCGTTTACGGGACGCGGTGTTACGTCACGTCGAGCGGGACCTCGGCCCCATGGCCCTCCCTCAGGTGCCGATCGCCCCGCAGCCGTTCGCGGTCGCCGAGTACTTCCCCACTCCGGGGGTCACGCCCTTCCACGACCCCCGTCAGCATGCGGTGGCCCTGGGCTACGTCGTCGTCCTCATGGGTGACTGCCAGCCGCAGGGCAACGCCCTCGACCTGGCCTGGCTGAGCCCGGCCGAGGCCCGCGACCTCGCGGCGACCCCCGAGATGGCCGGCGGACATGGGGTCCTGTTGCGACAGGCCCTGGCGCACCTGGGCCACCCGGTCTGAGCCGCGCACCACGATGACGAGCCAGCCCCCTCCTGCCGCCGCTGCCGCGGAGCTCGCTGCGCGAATCCGCTCGACGACCTTCCCGCGGATCCGCTATCAGCAGGGCTACGACCGTTACGACGTCGATTGGCTGCTGCGTAAGGTTGCCACCCACCTTGAGCGCGGCACCGCGAAACCGGAGTTGGCCGATGAGTTGGCCCGTTCCGAGTTCAGCAGCACCGTCGTGCGCTCCGGCTATGACGAGAAGGCCGTCGACGAGTTCGTTGACGAGGTGGTCACCAGTCTGCGGGAACTGCTCGGCACACCGGAACCGCGAGCGGCCAAGACGTCACCCTTGGCCCTGGTGCGTCGCCTGCTCAGCCGTTCGTGACTTGTCCCGAGCGGATCGTTCCTTCCGCGGGGGCCCAGCCGAGCGCGGCGCCCATGAGGCCCGCGCCCACGCCACGGCGTCGGTATGCAGGACGCGACAGCGGCGAGGTCCCCTGGGAGAGCCAGCCGGTCGGCATACACCGGAGGTGAGACGCGAGCGTCACGGGGTGGTTTCGAGCAGCCGTTGCCGATCGGGACTGACCACCGACAGCGGGAGCAGACTGCGGCCGGTCGGGCCCATCTCGATCTGGGTCCCCATCTCGGGGCAGACCCCGCAGTCGAAACAGCCGCTCCACCGGCAGTCGGCGACCTCGTGCTCGGCGAGGGCGTCCTGCCAGTCGTCCCACAGCCAGTCCCGATCCAGTCCCGAGTCGATGTGGTCCCACGGAAGGATCTCGAGCCGGTCCCGCTCCCGCGTCGTGTACCAGTCCACCGACACCGCCGTGCCCTCGAACACCGTCTCGGCGGCGCGCATCCACCGCTCGTAGGAGAAGTGCTCACTCCACCCGTCGAACCGCCCGCCGTCCCGCCACACGGCCTCGATGACGGCGCCGACCCGACGGTCCCCGCGCGAGAGCAGGCCCTCGACGATGCCGGGTTGGCCGTCGTGGTAGCGGAAGCCGATCGACGCGGCATACCGGCGGTCGGCGCGGATCGTGTCGCGCAACAGCCGCAGTCGCGCGTCGGTCGCCTCGGCGCTCAGCTGACCCGCCCACTGGAACGGCGTGTGCGGCTTGGGCACGAACCCGCCGATGGAGACCGTGCATCGGATGTCCCGGCGACCGCTGACCTGGCGACCGGTCTCGATGACCCGCGTGGCCAGCGTGGCGATCTGTAGGACGTCCTCGTCGGTCTCGGTCGGGAGCCCACACATGAAGTAGAGCTTCACCTGACGCCAGCCCGACGCGAACGCCGCCGCCACCGTGTCGACGAGGTCCTGCTCGGAGACCTGCTTGTTGATCACCTTGCGCAGTCGCTCGGAGCCGCCCTCGGGCGCGAACGTCAGCCCTGAGCGTCGACCACCGCGACTGAGCTCGTTGGCCAGGTCGATGTTGAACGCATCGACCCGGGTGGACGGCAGCGACAGCCCGGTCTGGCTGCCCTCATAGCGGTCGGCCAGGCCCTTGGTCACCGCCGCGATCTCGGAGTGGTCCGCCGAAGACAACGACAGCAGCCCGACCTCCTCGAAACCGGTGGCCGCCAACCCCCTTTCGACCATCGCCCCAATCCCGGTGATCGAACGCTCGCGGACCGGCCGGGTGATCATCCCGGCCTGGCAGAACCGGCACCCCCGCGTGCACCCCCGGAAGATCTCGACGGACATGCGCTCGTGGACGGTCTCGGCCAACGGCACGAGCGGGGCCTTGGGGTAGGGCCAGGCGTCCAGATCGGTCACCGTGTGCTTGGCCACCCGCCACGGTATGCCGGTCAGCCCGGTCCGCGGGGCCACCCGCCGGATCCGACCGTCCGGGAAGTAGTCGACCTCGTAGCACACGGGGACGTAGGCCACCCCGGATCTGGCGATCCGCAGCAGGAGTTCCTCGCGCCCCCCCGGACGTCCCGCGACCTTCCACTCCGCCACGAGATCGGTGAGCTCCGTCACCGCCTGTTCGCCGTCGCCGATGACGACCACGTCGGTGAAATCGGCGATCGGCTCGGGGTTGAAGGACGCATGCCCACCGGTGACGACGATGGGGTGGGCGTCGGTCCGGTTGCGGGAATGCAACGGGATCCCGGCCAGGTCCAGCGCGGTGAGGAAGTTCGTGTAGCCCAGCTCGGTGGAGAACGAGATCCCGAATAGGTCGAAGTCCCGCACCGCCCGATGACCATCCACCGTCACCTGCGGCACCGCGTGCTCACGCAACAGCGCCTCGAGATCGGGCCACACGGCATACGTGCGCTCCGCGAGGGCGTCGGGACGCTCGTTGAGCACTTCGTAGAGGATCATGACGCCCTGGTTGGGCAGGCCCACCTCGTAGGCATCGGGGTACATCAGCGCCCACCGGACCGTCAGTTCGGCGCCGTCGGGGCCGTGACCGCCGCAGTGCCAGTCCTTGACCTGAGAGTTGAGCTCGCCACCGACGTACTGAATCGGCTTCTGGACCCGCTCGAGCAGCGGCTCCAGGTCGGCGAAGCGGGATTCACCAGGCATCGGTCGATCCTACCGGCGGATACTGGCCGAGTGACCGGCGCAGCTGGCAGTGCCGGGATCGAGCCCATCGCCGATCGGGTCGACGCCGCATTGGCTCGCTGGCCCCGCGCCGCCCATCTGCCCGCCTCCCAACGCCGGTATGCCGTGGGCCCACATCGTTCCCGCTGACCCCGAGCGCCGCGGCATACGGGCCGTTCGACCGAATCGTTGTGTCCGCGATGGCGACCCGGCTGCCCGAGGAACTGGTGGCCCAGCTCGCGCCCGACGGCGTGCTCGTCTGCCCCCGTTGCAGGCGAGTTGGTCCGCCGCACAGCCGAGGGGCACGAACAGCGGCTCGGCCGGTATCTGTTCGTGCCCCTCGTCTGACCGACTCCTCAGTCGTACAACGCTTCCAGGTTCGCCTTGAACTTTTCGGCCACGTGCTTGCGCTTGAGTTTGAGGCTTGGAGTGAGCTCGCCGGCATCGACGGTCAAGTCACGGTCCAGCACGGTGAAGCGCTTGATCGTCTCCCAGCGGTTGAGGCCCTCGTTGAGGGTGTCGAAGTAGCCCTGCAACAGGTCACGCACCTCCTGAGACTGGCTGATCTCGGCGTAGGACTTGCCGGCCATCCGGTTGGCAGCCGCCCAGCCGGTGATCGCGTCGGGGTCGAGGGTGACCAACGCCGTGGCGTAGTTGCGCCCATCGCCGAACACGAGGATCTGCGAGGCATAGGGGCACTGCGCCTTGAACGCGGACTCGATGAGCGACGGCGCGATGTACTTGCCACCCGAGGTCTTGAACAGGTCCTTCTTCCGGTCGGTGATCTTGACGAAACCGTTGGCGTCGATCTCCCCGATGTCACCGGTGCGGAAGAAGCCGTCGGCGTCGAACACCTCGGCGTTGGCGTCAGGACGGTTGCGATAGCCGCGCATGACACCGGGGCCCTTGACGAGGATCTCGCCGTCTTCGGCGAGCTTCACGTCCGTCGTCGGGACCGGCCAGCCGACCGTGCCGTAGTTGTAGCCACCGAGCGAAGGGCGGTTCACGCACGTCGCAGCAGAGGTCTCGGTGAGGCCGTAGCCTTCGAGGATGACCAGGCCGACCGAGCCGAACCAGCGCGCGATCTCGGGGTTGAGCGCTGCCGAGCCGGAGATGAAGAACCGCACCCGCCCACCGAACCGCTCACGGATCTTGGACAACACCAACTTGTCTGCGACCGCGTGCTGGACGGCGAGCAGCCCGCCGACCGACTTCCCCTGAGACTGCAACTCCATCGCCTGCTTGCCGACACCCAGCGCCCAATCCATCAGTTGACGCTTGACCCCGGTCTCCGCCTGGACCGTCATCGCGATCTTGGCGTAGGCCTTCTCGAAGATGCGGGGCGCGGCACCCATGAAAGTCGGCTTGATCACGGCCAAGTTGTCGACAATCTTGTCGATCTTGCCGTCGATCGCTGTCGGGAAGCCCATCTGCAGGGGCAGGGCCAGCAGGATCTTGCCGAAGACGTGCGACAACGGCAGCCAGAGGAACTGCAGGTCGTTCTGGTCGAGGATCCCGATCGAGTGGATCGCCGCCGCCTCATAGACGATGGCGTCCTGGGTGAGCTCGGCTCCCTTGGGCCGCCCGGTCGTGCCCGAGGTGTAGATGATGACGGCGAGGTGATCCGGCGCGATGAGGTCGATGCGCTCGTCCACCATCGTCGGCCGGGCGTCGCGGACCTCGCGGCCCTTGGCCTCCAAGTCCGCCAGCGAGATCACCCAGTCGTCGCCCTCCTCATCGCCTGAGTGTGCTTCCCCGGTGAAAGTGATGACGAGGCGGACCTCGGGAATCTCGTGGCGGTGGGTCCGCAGTTTCTCGACCTGGCCGTCGTCCTCGGCGAAGACGAACTTCGAGCCGGAGTCGGCCAGGATGAACGCAACATCCTCGGCCATCGTCGTCGGGTAGACGGTGGTCGTCGCGCCCCCGGCGCACATGATCGCTAGGTCGGCCAATGCCCACTCATAACGGGTTGTCGACGCAATCGCGACCCGGTCCTCGATGGCCAGCCCATAGGCCATCAGCCCGGCCGCCATGTCATAGACCCGGTCCCGCGCCTCGCTCCACGACACGCGTTCAAGGTGGCTGTTGCGGAAATACTGGAATGCCTCACGATTGCCTGAGCGAGACACCCGGTCCCGGAAGAGCGCGGCGATACTGCGAGCCCGCCCCTCGAGAATGTCGTGGTTGATGCGCTCGTCAACTGCTGCCTTCATCGCCACGGGCTCTGACTCCTTCGTCGGTTCTTGTCGTCGGCGGGCGGCCCCCGCTACCCGCGGTAGGGTTCCGCTGCTCGACCGCTCGTGCTGCCCCCACCGTATGCTGTCCGACCCCTTGAGCGGGAGTCCCGGGACCCAAGTCACCCCGCGTCGCGCTTGCGCCTCACGTACAACTGCCGCCGCACCCGAGCCACGATCTGCCCGGACCGGTCGACGATGTCGTTCTCGAACCACTCCAGGACCTTGTCGCCACCGGCGGCTGCCTCCCTCAGCCGCTGCACGACCGCTGGGTCGACGACGAACTCCGTGCGCACCTCGCCCTTCCCTGGTCGGACGAACTCGATCTCGGCTCGCTGGTCCCAGACGACGTAGTCTCGGCCCAGCTGGTTCATGACCAGCAGCATCCAGAACGGGTCGGCCATCGAGAACAACGACCCCCCGAACTGTGTGCCGACGTAGTTGCGGTTGAACGCCGTCAGCTTCAGGCTCACGAGGGCCCGCGAGTAGTCCGGCGAGATCTCCAGGACTCGCACCCCGGCGAACCGGTATGGCGGCCACAGGTTCATGGCCCGTCTTAGAGAATCCGGGCGCCCCAGCAGCTCCTGCCAGGTCGGCAGCCGGAACGCGGGAGCTGCAGGTCGCCGGGAGGTAGAGGACGAAGGATCGGACATGCCGTCAGCCTCCCACGAGCCGTGCCCGTGTTGTGGCCGCGGTCCCCCGTATGCCGCTCACGGGGTCGGCGCAGCCAGCGTCGCCCGACACTCCTGGACGTCGGCGTGCATCTGCGTCACCAGCGGTTCGACGCCGTCGAATCGCAAGGTCGGCCTCAGCATCCGGACGAACTCGTAGGCGACCCGCTCCCCGTAGAGCTCCAGGTCGGTGCGGTCGAGAACATAGGCCTCGACTCGCCGGGAGGTCCCGTCGAAAGTGGGGTTGGTGCCGATCGAGATGGCCGCCGGCAAGACCCGGTCCACTGACCCAGAGGCGAGGTCCAGCCGCGTCAACCACCCGGCATACACGCCATCGGCCGGGACAAGCCCCTGGATGGGTTCGCCGAGGTTGGCGGTGGGGAAGCCGAGCAGTCGGCCACGGTGGTCGCCGTGCACGACGACCCCGTCGACGCGAGGCGAGCGCCCGAGCAACTCACCAGCGGCGACAACGTCACCGTCGGCGACCAGAGCACGGACCCGGGTCGAGGACCAGCGGCCCTCGTCACCGACATCGCGTACCGGGACGACCTCAAATCCCCGGTCCACGCCCAACTCGACCAAGGTTTGCACAGTCCCACTGTTCCGCACACCAAACCGGGTGTCCTCTCCAACGACGACAACCGCGGCCTGCAGCGCGTCGACGAACACCGAGTCGACGAATTGCGCCGGAGTCTGGGCAGCGAACTCCCGAGTGAACTCCAGCACCAGCACCGCATCCACCCCAGTGGCCGACAGCAGGTCCAACCGCTGAGCCACGGAGGTGAGCTCCGCAGGGGCCCGGTCGGGGAACAGGACGGCGATGGGATGTGGGTGGAAGGTCACCACGACGGACGTAAGACCGCGGGCCTGGGCCTGGGCGACCACGACGTCGAGAACGGCACGATGTCCGCGGTGCACCCCGTCGAAGTTCCCGAGGGTGACGACACACGGGCCGATGCCCGCAGGCACCTCGTCAAGACCTTTCCAGACCTGCACGGGGGACACTCTAGGAGTCCTCGGCAGGGAACACGACACGTGCCCGAGCCCACGGGTCGGTCTGGTCGAGGATCGCGGTCAACTTCCCCTGCGCGGTGACGGCGGCGACCGCTTCCGCACGGTGCCCCGCGGAGGCCACCCGCTGGCCATAGCCCACCGCCCGTGCTTCTTCCCCGGACAGGACGCGGGTGGGCAACGCACGGGTCGCGGCCTCGGCCAGGGTGAGCAGAGGTATGCCGCCCTCGCCTGCCGCCGTCCCGACCTCCGCCCCCGCGGCGAGGGCGTCCAGTCGGTGGGCCTCCCCCACGTCGAAAGACCCGACCCTGGTGCGTCGCAGGGCCACCAAGTGCCCACCAACGCCCAGGGCCGCCCCGAGGTCACGCGCCAGCGCCCGCACATAGGTGCCCGATGACACCTCGACCTCAATGTCGACGTCCAGCGCGGCGAGCCGCTCCGGCGCGTCGCCACCTCGATCGGCCAGTTCAGACGGCGGGACCGGTCGAACGTCGCGGACCTCGAACCGCTGAACCGTGACCGCGCGGGCGGCGAGGTGGACATCTTCGCCGGATCGGACTCGGGCGTAGGCGCGTCGCCCGCCCACCTTGATGGCGCTGACCGCGGAAGGCACCTGGCTGACCGAGCCGGTGAGCGGCACAACAGCCGCCTCGATGTCAGCCCGGTTCAGATGACCGGCCGAGGACACCGAGAGCACCTCACCCTCAGCGTCGTCAGTGACCGTCGAAGCGCCCAGCCGGACGGTCGCGGCATACCCCTTTTCGCAGCCGACGAGGAAGGTGAGCAGCTTCGTGCCGCGTCCAATGCCCAAGACGAGGACTCCCGTAGCCATGGGATCGAGGGTGCCCGCATGGCCGACCCGGCGCGTGCCAGCCAAGCGACGCACCCGGGCCACGACGTCGTGGCTCGTCCAACCGGCCGGTTTGTCGACGACGAGCACTCCCTCCGGAGTGCTCACGCGCCGTCGCCCTCAGGCCCCGCATCGGACTCCACCTCGGCGTCAGCGGGCTTGCGGTAGGGGTCGGCCTCGCCGGCATACGCCGCACCGGCCGACGCCCTGGCAATCTCCTCGTCGCGCGCCTTGGTCGCCACGAGCAGGTCCTCCAGGTGGGCCGCCCCTTCCGGCAAGGCGTCTGCGACGAACTCGACGCTCGGAGTGAGCCGGATGCCCAGCTGACCGAGGGACGAACGGATCTTGCCCTTGGCCGACTCGAGCGCCTTGGCCGTCGCGGCCCGCTCATCGTCGGTGCCGAAGACGGTGTAGAAGACCGTGGCGTGTTGCAGGTCGCCGGTCACCCGCACATCGGTGACGGTGACGAAGCCGAGGCGCTCGTCCTTGACCCGGTATTCGAGCTGCTCGGCGACGATCGCCTTGATCCGTTCGGCGATCTTGCGCGCCCGCGCGGCATCGGCCATAGAAGTTCCCTTGTCTGTCAACGGACTTCGGTTGCTCCGGTATGCCGCCCACATGCGGTGACGTGCGCGGCATACCGGAGCGGCGGGTCTGCGAAGTCTCCACCGGTGCCTGAGACCCAGCCAGGCCGGAAGAACGGCGCCCTACGAGCGCGGCTTCTCCCGCATCTCGTAGGTCTCGATGATGTCCTCGAGCTGCAGGTCGTTGAACGAGCCGAGATTGATACCGCACTCGTAGCCGTCGCGCACCTCGGTGACATCGTCCTTGAAGCGGCGCAGTCCGGCGATCTCGATGTTCTCGCCGACCACCACACCACGGCGGGTGATCCGGGCCTTGGCGCCACGGCGGATTTCACCCGAGCGGACGATCGAGCCAGCGATGTTGCCGAACTTGCTGGACCGGAAGATCTCGCGGATCTCCGCAGTGCCCAGGGACACCTCTTCGTACTCGGGTTTGAGCATGCCCTTGAGGGCCGCCTCGATCTCGTCGATCGCCTGGTAGATCACCGTGTAGTAGCGGATCTCGACACCTTCACGGTCGGCTACCTCGGCATTCTGGCCTTCAGCGCGGACGTTGAAACCGATGATCACTGCGTTGGACGCCATAGCGAGGTTGATGTTGTTGAGCGTGATCGCCCCGACGCCACGGTCGATGATGCGCAGGTCGACCTCCTCGCCGACGTCGATCTGCAGTAACGCATCTTCCAACGCCTCGACCGACCCGGAGACGTCACCCTTGAGGATGAGGTTGAGGGTTTCGACCCGGCCGGCCGCCAGAGCCTGGTTGAGGTCTTCGAGGCTGATCCGCTTGCGGGCCTTGGCCAGGGATGCCTGCCGGTCGGCGGCCTCACGGCGCTCGGCGATCTGCCGAGCCGTGCGGTCGTCGGGAGCAACGACGAAGGTGTCGCCGGCACGGGGCACGGAAGACAACCCGAGAACTTGAACCGGGCGTGACGGCGTCGCGACGTCCAGGTGGTTGCCGTGTTCGTCGAGCAGTGCCCGGACCCGGCCGTGGGCCGATCCGGTGACGATCGCGTCGCCCACCCGCAGGGTGCCCTGCTGGACGAGGACAGTTGCCGTCGCGCCACGACCGCGGTCGAGGTTGGCCTCGATGGCCACGCCACGCGCGTCGGTGTCGGGGTTGGCCCGCAGGTCCAGCGCCGCGTCAGCGGTGAGCAGCACGGCCTCCAGCAGCCCGTCGATGTTGAGCTTCTCGCGGGCTGAGACGTCGACGAACATCGTGTCGCCGCCATATTCCTCGGCCACCAGGTTGTACTCGGTGAGCTGCTGGCGGATCTTGTCGGGGTTGGCACCCTCCTTGTCGATCTTGTTGACCGCCACGACGATCGGCACGTCCGCCGCCTGGGCGTGGTTGAGCGCCTCGATCGTCTGGGGCATCACCCCGTCGTCGGCCGCGACAACGAGGATCGCGATGTCGGTCACCTTGGCGCCACGCGCACGCATGGCCGTGAATGCCTCGTGACCGGGGGTATCGATGAAGGTGATCGCCCGGTCCACGCCCTCATGCTCGGTGACAATCTGGTAGGCACCGATGTGCTGGGTGATGCCACCGGCCTCAGTGGCGATGACGTTGGCGTGCCGAATCGCGTCAAGCAGCTTGGTCTTGCCGTGGTCGACGTGACCCATGACCGTGACGACCGGCGGTCGCTCGGCGAGGTGCTCCTCGTCGTCCTCGACCGCGTCCAGGTCGATGTTGAACGCCGCGAAGAGCTCCTTCTCCTCGTCCTCGGGCGAGACAACCTCGACGACGTAGCCGAGCTCGGCCCCGAGCAGCTTGAACGTGTCCTCGTCCAGCGACTGAGTCGCCGTGGCCATCTCACCCAGGTGGAAGAGCACGGTGACCAGCGACGCCGGGTTGGCGTTGATCTTGTCGGCAAAGTCGGTCAAGGACGATCCGCGACGGACCCGGACGATGCTCGTGCCGTCGCCGCGAGGAACGCTGACACCGCCGATCGTCGGAGCCTGCATCTGCTCGAACTCCTGGCGCTTGGCCCGCTTGGACTTGCGGCCACGAACCGGCCGACCGCCACCGCGACCGAAGGCACCCTGGGTTCCGCCACGTCCGGGAGCGCCGGGTCGACCGCCGAAACCACCGCCGCCACCGGCACCACCGGGAGCGCCACCGCCACCGGGACGGCCGCCGAAGCCGCCGCCACCGGCACCACCCGGACGGCCTGGGCCTCCTGGACGAGCACCACCTGGAGCGGGGCGGGCGCCGGGCCTGGCCACGGAGGCACGATCGGGCATCATCCCGGGGTTGGGACGAGGACCGCCGGGACGCGGGCCACCCGGGCCGGCCGCCGGGCGAGGACCACCGGGGCCGGCGGCCCCGGGACGACCCTGGGGCCGCGGCATACCTTGGTTGGGGGCGAAGGGGTTGTTGCCCGGGCGCGCTGTCCCACCCTCACGCGGCGGCCGACCC